>OOAI01000021.1_pt1 | contig 126699 bp, 182 predicted proteins | sample 1671191 | NCBI WGS metagenome assembly OOAI01 (sample SAMN06348131, study PRJEB24527) | human gut metagenome | biome: human gut; feature: ankylosing spondylitis patient; material: feces | host: Homo sapiens | place: China | collected 2015-10 | reverse complement strand
GTGAGCCGACAATATCACCGATAATTGCGCCGATCATAATTTCACCTCAAACAATGGTTTTATTATGGAGCTGGCACTCGGAATCGAACCGAGAAAACCCTCTGATTACAACTCAGATGCGCTACCAATTGCGCCATGCCAGCATATAGGCCCGCGAAACGCGGGCGATGTTTATCGAATGTCAAAATAGCTAAATCCACGGACTTCCTTTTGAGCCGCGAGATTTGCCTCGTACAGCCCCTTAAAGAAATGCTTTACGTTCTGCTTTACTCCCACTAAAATCACCGCCTCTCTTTTTTGCCATAAAGTTTAAGCCACCGGTCTATTCCGGCAACTGTCGCAATATAACTTAATGCGAGTTTGACATCCGAAGATCTGAGCAAACCCTCGGACATCTAAACTCTCCCCCAATTTGCGGGCTTGTTCTCAACCAATCACACCGCTGTGCGGCCGTTTTCTGGTCGAGCGCGGAATCCGCCGTGTGCGTCCGTCTAATCACCTGTTTGCGAGGGGTATCGCTTGCAGACGATGCTCATTTTGCTGGCGTGCCCGACACTTTGCAACCAGTAACTCGGGAACAGAAGGCGTTCAACTCCCGTTCCCTATAAACGCTCCCGTTTTCAATCTTAGACACTTTAATGCTTGCTCTTCTCCATCTCCTTGAACGCTTAAGGTGATGTCTTGTGCGAGCAGCACAGAGGATTATTTGGGCTTGTCGCCCTAACCACGGTTTAACCAAAATACCGGCAAGGTTGTGCCACTCCTCTTTTCTGAATCGACAGGAAAGGTCAGCCGATTCTCCCTCGCCGGAATCGAACCGGCCGAGCATCGTGCCGCGGATTGCGCTCGCCGTACATGGAGGGAGATATTATTCCGCGAAAAAGTTGAGGATGGACTCATTCGTAATCTCTGTGCCGTAGCCCTTTGCATAAGCACAGATCCACGGGTTTTGATGCTGAGTGATTTCGACAAGCTGTGACGAGCTGAATGGCAGACATGTAAAGACGATACCGTCGATAAGTTCTGCCGTTTCTTTAGACAAACCCGGCGCTGAAGCTACACCTACCGGAATATGAGCGGAACCAAATATGCAAAACTCGTGATATACTTCAGGAATTACGGGTCCAAAATCCCAAGCGACAATCTTCTCTCGAAAGCATGGCTTCCCAGTAACGACAAGGAACTCGGCTTGAACGAAGTACAGCAGTTTCTGTAGCTTCAGATTACTGACAGTGTACCCCTCGTTAGAGCAACGCCTGATAATGTAATCTGAGATTGTCAATACGTCGTACAAAAGAATCACCTCTTTTCGACAATAGTTGTCACGCTTAACGGACGTGACATGAGAGAACACCGCTCTAAGTACATTTGTGCCGGTGAGGCGTGCGTTGCACCAACACGATGGCGGCACAGGAGAATTTCGAAATCTCACACCCTTACGGGTTACTGGTAGTTTTCAAGACTACTGCCTTACCTTTAGGCTTACTGTGCCATGTGGCTCCCCGGTCGAGATTCGAACTCGAGGCCGATATCGCGAATTACGGCCGAAACCTGTCCCGAGGAATGTAGCGAGGCGTTTTTTCTGAATTATAGTCCGACGACACCTCGCAGGCACGGACTGTTCACCGCAGGTGCTTGCAAGCCTTGTTGATCTGCGGTGCGATTCGGGTGAGGCAGGATTCGAACCTGCTTTTCGATGATATTACTCTCCGGTGTTTCCTGTTCACCACTCACCCGTAAAAGTGCGGTTTAAGGTTGACCGCAAACCTGTAGCTTAGAAGCCTTCCAGGGGCAACTGCTTTTTGAAATACGGCATGGGCGTAATCTTGTGAAGGTTCTTATAATGCAGATTGCAAATCTTCTTGTCGATCTCTCGATCACCACAGCTGCCATCTACGATATGCTTCTCCAACTGAGCGTAAGTAAAACCGAGATTTGACTCGTCAGACTTTCCGCAAAGTCCGTCAGATGGAGTCTTGTCCACCAGATCGGCAGGGATCGGCAGCTCGTGACCGACCGCTACGACATCGCTGACAAGCAAGCCGGACAGTGGACTGAAATCACCGGCGCTGTCACCGTACTTGGTGGAGTAACCAACGTAGTCTTCGGAATAATTGCAGGTGTTAGCTACGCGGCCGCCGTGCTCTAAAGACTGCGCTACCATGTACAGAGCCGCCATTCGAAGTCTGGGTGCCAGATTTACCTCCGCCTGCTTGCTGATAGGTAGTTCGTGCGAACCTTCGCTGAGCATCATAGAATAAGCGTCGCCGACATTGATTTCGACACTTTTGATTCCGAGAGCCTCAACCAACCGGTACGAATCTTCGATGTCTGACTGTTTGTCATTCGGCATCAGCACGCCGACAACACGGTCTTTGCCGAGTGCCTCAGCGCAGAGAGCGGCAACAACGCTGCTGTCCTTCCCTCCAGAGATGCCAACAACGGCGTAACAGTCTTTGCCGTTATCTTCGAAGTAGTTCATAATCCACTGGACAATATGATTTTTCAGTGTCTTTGCGTTTCCCATTAGAATTTACCTCCGTGCAATCTGTCGCGCACCTCTGCCAGCGTGTATTCATTGACCATATTACCGTGGATGAATACAGGTGCCATCTCATTATCAAGGTCGTATGTTTCCTTAAAGGTGTGTCCGTCCTCGTAAGAATACTCGCCGTCGTTCTCCCGCACGATACAGCATCCGCGCTGGGACTTCTTAAAATGGCCGGTGTCCGTCTTTGGATTTTTGAAAATCATAATCGGCCCGTTCTCATCCTCTGCGTAGGTTGCCTTGACCGCGATGCCGAACGTGTCTCTCGTATACGGGTTATACTGGACATTTCCATTTTCGTCAATCGTCTCCAGACATTCCATGGAGAAGGAGCCGACACCCAAAGCCACGTTGTTAATTGCGAACCCATTCTCTTTCAGGATTGAGTAAATCTTTTCGCAACGCTGCGGCGTAATGCTGTCTCCGTACAGCGCCTTGATATGCGGATTCAGAACTTTGAATCCCTTGCTGTTTCTCGTGCCGCCAAAAATATTCCAGAGATGAAATACTGTCTGGGTGACAACCTCGACCGGATCACCGCTGTCACCGCGAATAGAAAGAGTTCCATTGTGTTCAAGGATTTCGTTCTTGAGCTGCGGCAACAGCTTATCAACTAAATTCCAATAGTCGTAGCTGTCAGACACAACGGAGAAACTGCTATGCGGATAAATCTCGGTGAGCAGTCGGCGCAGATGTGTAATCTCATCACCGTCAACTGCGGCATTGGAGCACATTACGCTGTGTTCGGTCGAAATACCACCATATCCAACCGGTTCCTGATCGCAGCTGCAGTTATAATTTCGTTCCAACCAAAGAATAGCCGGGACAGTCGCTGTATTGAGAAAACTCAACAGAAACGCTGCCGAGCTCTTTGTTGCGCTCTCGACGCTCTCCTGTCCTCTCATCGAGAAATCACCGAGAAGTCGGGCGCGGTCAACATCGTCGTCGCAGGTCAGGTCTGCGTACTTGTTGACGATCTGGCGATACCGATAGCCAACCTCCGCAGAAACCTGCGTGTGCCACATTGTGCAGGACAGCATGGTTTCAATGCTGTTTACCAACCAGACAAAAGATGGCAACGTATTGGTAATCTCGATCTGCGGCACATGAATGTTAGTCCGTGTTCCTTCCGGAACTGCCTTGATTATCAGAGGCAGAAAGCCGAGATTATGCAGCTTCAGCAGCCGCTCTTTGCCCACGCCGGAAGTTCCGATTGTTGCGCCAAGCACACGCTTGTACTCCGGGAGGATTTCCTTTTCGAAATCTCGCTCGAAAAAATATTTGTTAAAGCCGTCAATCAGGTATTCCTTGATGAACGCTTGCAAGCCGAACATCGTTACCTTATCTGTGTCTGCCAGACGAGACATTCGCGGCGTATAATAGCTGACCATACGGGTCAGTCCCTTCGGATACTGTTCGGCGTGGCAGGTCTTGTAGAAGTCCAAGCACAGCAGCGGATTGTAGTCAATCATTGTTTCGTCTCCTTATCAGAACAGAACCGTAATCATTTCGTGGTTGCCGCGATAAATGCTTCCGGTGGTGTAAACGTGCTTAATCAGGCCGTCAGTCAGAATTGTGCCCTTTTTGATGGTGTTTTCGCAATGGGTGATATAAAGGAAAATATCCTTCGCCCCGGCTTCTCTGAGTGCTTTGGCTGTATGAGTGAACGTACCGCCGCGAGAGCAGATGTCATCTACAATCAGAACGTTGCGTCCTTCGACAAGTTCCGGGTTGGTCAGCTCCAACCCCTCGATATTCCCCGTGCGCCAGTCGCGGTGTTTGATACAGAAAACGTGCTCGCGCTTCAGAAGCTCAGTGTAACGTTTTGCAGCTCCTTCATCAGGGTAACAGAGCAGCAAATCCTCTCCGCATGTCATACAATTCGCGATTGCTTGCATGATATAATATCTAGCATCGAGAACCTTAACGTTATTGAGCAATGCTGGGGCTACATTAGAATGTGGATCACGAACAACCACAAAATCAAAAGACAGACTATTGATAAACTCTGCAAAGTATTTTAATGTGAAAACTTCGTCAGAGCTTTTAACACGATCCATTCTCGCGTTGGGAATATACGGAAGCTGAAGTATAATCTCAGCACGAGAGTCATAGCTTCGTATACGATGAACCAGATACCACAGCAAAATGCACTCATGATCACCATCATACTTCCACTGGATGACAAACTCCTCTTCTTCCAAGCTTGGATCGTAACGAAACGAAGTCGTTCCGTCTGGAAAACAGGTAAAATCAATCGGGTCCCCATTTACGGAAATCATACGGCTTCCTCCTCGTTTTCGATGTTAATCTGGCACATTTTCATGGCTGCCAGCGCATTCTTATGGTTTTCAGGCGTTGTTCCGGCACAGCAGGACGCATCTACTGTGATCTTTACCTCTGGGAGATATGCTTTGATAAGCAAAGCGTTGGAAATAACGCAAATGTCTGTGCAAAGGCCAACCAAAATAATTTCATCCAGATTGTCGATCCAAACCAAATCCAGTGCGTCACCAAGATCAACAGAACCGAACGTTTCTTTCTCGAATACGAGAGTTTCCCCTCGTTTGTCTAATTCATTCTGAACAGTCTGCTCGATCTCCCAACCGTGCGTTTCCACAAGGCAGTGAGGAATCGGGAGCAATTTCCCCTCTTGTGTATCGAGATAATCCGCGTAATGTGTGTCCTTTGTTACGCAAATAATATCGTCATCACCGACAGCTTTGATTTTTTCGACTACCTTTGAAACAATAGCTTTTGCTTCCGGCGTACCGAGAGCGCCATCGATGAAGTCATTCTGCATATCCACTACTACTAAAACTTTCATTTGTTCTCCTTTCGTTTCCCATCGATCAATTGTCTTTGAATAGACCATATGCAATGGCCATTCCGACAACAAGAGGCCATAAAAGCCCTGCGACAACCATGAGTACATCGAATTCATCAGGATCGAAGCCTTCGCTCTTCGGGGTTTTGAGAAAAGGCATAATTTGCTCCGCTGACAATGATACAAATCAGAAAGTACAGAAGAAGTATCACGCAATCCCCTCCAGTGCTTTCGCGATTGGATCATATCTCTTACTGTTTAGCGTTTCCATCAGGCATTCATACGGGTCGAGCTTACCGCTCATCACCATAGAAGCTACATTCTGGCTGAAGCCGCTGACCAGAGCAACACCGAGATCGTTTTCCTTAACCGGAATGGTTCCGGTGCGGCTGTTGACATTCCAGAACACGAGGCGCGGCAGTTTATAACCGGCTGCTTCATATTTCTGACGAATCACGTTAAACAGACGGGAATCCGGCCGCTTTCGGCTCCAGTAACCCGTTTGACTGCCGCAAGTTGCACAGGAGTCGAACTCCATATCGGAGATGATGAGAATATTCTGCGGCATATCTTCCTGCTTCATTCGATTGTTGACCGCTGTGGTCAAAATCAGGTTAAAAACAGCTTCAATGTTGGTATTTCCCATCTCGTTATGCTGCTTAGCGATTAACAGCTTCTCACGCAGGTTCTTTGCTTTGGAGAAATCAACCAGCCGAGGACGAGTGGAAAACGTGATGTACTTGTCCTTGAACTGGCCGGAGGAATGCTCCGCGAAGTAAATCGCAAGTGCATTTGCTACGTCCAGTGCAGTTACGCTGCTGTGCGGGTCTACGCCGCAGGTCATACTGCCGCTGCCGTCCGCTACGACAATGGTGTTCCCGTTGCCGTTCACCGTATCAGGCAGAGCCTTCCACAGTTGTTCGAGCGTTTCGTTACACTCGGTGATTGTATTCCATCCAGAGTTGCCATACTTATGGACGATCTCGTGCGGGAACAGCGTGCCTGCGTTTATCTTGGTTTCGCCCTTAGCGAGGCTTTCCAGATAAGCACGGCGGCGCTCCTCATCGTTCCTCAGAAACGCCTTATTATAAATGAGATTTGCGCGGGACGGGACTGCTTCATATTTGATCTCGCCCCACTGCTTTGCGGACATTTTCTTCTCGACTACATCGAGATAGCCGCGTAGTTTGGAAAGAGTCTGGCGGTAATACTTCTGAGTGAAGTTCAGTCGATTACAAATAATCTTTGCATATCGACGGGAATTGTAAGAAGAAGCGCCCGGAGACGGAAGCCATTTTGCTAGCAGTGAGATCGGATTACCTTCTTCATAACGATGGATGTCATAATTGAACTGAAAGTAGATGTAGTCCAAAACTTTTACTTCCAAATCTGTATCCAACAGGCACAGCAGGTCATCATAGCGACCGTATTCTGCAATCAACTCGATTACTGGCCGGACGTATTCCGGCAGGTTGTCCGCCAGATACTTCATTACGGTGCGGAACAATCGGCGCTCGCCGAGTCCACCGCGAACATCTCGGGCGAAGAACAGCCACTTCATCGCGGCCATTTTGTCCTCGAAGAATGCCTTGACGAACTTACTCACGATCTCAGCTTCGCTTGCGCTGCGGAGCGAGGCTACGGAGAAATTCAGGTCGAGCAGCGCTTTGCCGGTCGTTCTGTAACCGACAGCGCCGTTCTCGGTTACGCTGACGTTGTAATCTTCGTTCAGCGTGTTAGCCATTGCGGTTGTAAAATCCATTTTCTTTTCCTCCTTGTTTTAATTCCACAGGGCGCATTGCAGGGAATCAGCCTGCCAGTGTTTTATGGAGATAGTTTTTATTGGCTGTACGCGCCCTTTGGAGGGATGCGGGACACAAAGGTATTTTGATTAAAAGTCAAAGCCTGTAATTTTGCTGTGAGTGTCCCTGTGGTACGGCGGGCTGGAGTCGAACCAGCGATTATCATCATGGCATATCTTTTTACTGTTAAGATTGCTGTCAGTGAACTTGTCAGCTCGCATTTTTTATGGATGACGCATTACCGCTTTGCTACCGCCGTATATTGATGGTGCGACTGGAGAGGCTCGAACTCTCACGGGAATCTCCCAGCGGAGCTTAAATCCGCTGCGTCTGCCAATTCCGCCACAATCGCATTTGGTGCCGATGCGGGGACTTGAACCCCGATGCTCTGTTGAGCGGACGTTTTTGAGACGCTCCCGTCTGCCTATTCCGGCACACCGGCATATGGAGCTCCAGACGAGGATCGAACTCGCACTATCAGATTGGAAATCTGATGCTCTGCCATTAAACTACTGGAGCATATCCGGCGGGAGTTTGCAACCTCGTCGCCGGTTTTCTTCTTACTTCGGCTTACCTTACGCCCGTGAAGAAGAGTGAAACGGTTTTTCCGAACCAGTTGTAGAGAGGGTAAGTTCCAGGCTGGTTCGCCACCCTTTGCCTTGCACATTTTCTCCAAATGCGTTCAGCAGCTCTCGAGAGGGTTCGCTTGCCGTGCCAAGCGGTGTGTGTGAGTAGAGTTTGCTCACGGACAAATAATTTCCTCCGCACGGTGAGGATTGGTCGAGGTGACAGGATTTGAACCTGCGGCATCTTGCTCCCAAAGCAAGCGCTCTACCAAGCTGAGCCACACCTCGTTGTTGCTCGTCTTTTCCGAGCTGTCAGACGAAAGAACTGATGATTCAGAACTGCGTAGGCTGTCAACCCACGGCTCAGTCGCCTTTTTCTCTTTTACTTCTCGGTGACTTAGAAGAAGGTGCCCGGAGGCCGGATTCGAACCGACAGCATCGAGATTACAAATCTAAAAGAAAATTGCTGTCAGCGGACTTATCAGTCCACATGTTTCGCGCTCTGCCTATTGAGCTACACCGGACATATTTAGTTGGCGGAATTTTGAGGAGCCGCGGAGTCGAACCGCGAGAAACTTTTTTGCAGAAAGTTTTTTGTATGTATTTGCTGTTCGTGCGCCCGCCCGTCGCACCATAACTCTGTCACCGGACACTCCTCATATATCGCCGGTCTTTCCCGGCTGTCAGCGGTCTTTCCCGCCGTCGCCACACTGTTATCGTTTTTTGTCTACATATACTACTATACAAAAAATCGATTTTTGGGACGCGAAATCTGAAAATTTTTCAAAAAAATTTTTACTTGGTGTCCGTGACTACAGTGCCGCCCTGAACGGTGACCCAGCCATGCTTCTCGCGGGCTTCCATTTCCATTTTCTTGAGCAGCTTATCGGTCAGAGAAGCAGAAATCGTCGAGTTTGCCTTTGCTTCTGCCTCTGCTGCAATCTGCTTGGCCTGCGCGTCAGCCTGCGCTTCCAGAATCTTCGTCTGGTTCTGTACCTTGATGGTTTCCTGCTCCGCTTCAGCCTGCTGCTTCTTCTGCATTGCCGTCACACGGTCATTGATCGTCTGCTGCAGCTGCTCATCGGGATGTACGTCGATGATAGAGGCGTCGATAACATCAATACCGAACTCGTCACCGAGTTTCTCGGAAAGAGCCTCTGTCAGCTGGGTGTTGATCTTCGCACGGTCACCGGAATAGATATCCATCATAGTGTAATCGGTCGTGACCTCTGAAATCTTAGATTTCAGAATCGTGCGGACACGGTTGTTCACGATGTCCTCGCCGTCCATACCGCGGAACTTCTTATAGGTGTCAACAACCTCGTCCTGCTTAAATCGGTAGGACATCTGGAAGCTGATATTGATGTTGGCGTTATCTGCCGTTGCTACGTTAAAGGAATCGTCGCCCTCACTGCCGTCGCGAGAATCCTTGGTCAGAACGAGCTGCTCATTGCCGACGGTGAACCTCTTTACCTTCTTGGTCGGACTTACGACATGGAAACCCTGTGTTAGAACCTCGTCCTGTACGCCGCCGTTCATGCTGTAAACCACACCGACGTAGCCGGTCGGGATTCGTTCTGTACACACGAAAGCTCCGATACCGCCGAACACCAGAGCGGCCGCTAGAACAACGCCGCCTACTGCACCCTTACTCATGTTTGTTTTCTCCTTCGTTTTTGTTATTTTCGTCCTCATCGGACATTTCCTTTATCGCATCGCCGAAGATACTTGTCAGAACACTGCCGAGCTTCTTAAACATAAAAGCGCAGCAGGCCCAGATAAACACCCCGGCGATGATACAAAGCGCATAGAATACTGGATTCAAGTTTGTTTCTCCTTAATCGTCTGGTGGTTAATTCAGCTTGATAGGGAAGAAGTTTGACTCCCAATTCCTTTTCTACAAATTCAATACTTGACATATGACGGTATTTACTTATACTTTCATATGTCGCAAGCGCTTTTGATTTTTTCATTAGCCGTCCTCGTTTGCCATTGCTTCTGATAATTCAGAAGCAATACATAACTTCATACAGCAGTTCCAACCATCTGCACAAAGCTGCGGCAAAATACAGTTCTGGCAACATGATTGTTCTTCGCAGAATGTGCCAATGGTTTCAACAGCTTCTAATAATTTTTTATTGCTGACTGTCATTTTCTTCATCTTCCTTAATCGTCACACGAAGTTCAACTATCCGTCCATCTTTGCACCGCAATTGGGGCAGATGGGGTAAATACCCTTTTTGTTCCATTGATATTCTCTGTGCATTGCTTCCCCGCCACACTCTGAACAGTCACAACAATAATTACTGTTTTTCCAGTGCGGTCGAATCCACTTCCCATGCACCACCGGCGCAACGTCGGCGGCAGGGATTTTCTTCAACACTTTCGCTGATTTCCATACAGCTTCATAAGCCGAGCGTGTCGGGGCTTTCCCAGCAAGATCGGTTATAGCATCAAACGCAACTGCGCGCTCAATGTATTCAGGCATTGTCTGCCCTCCTGTTCCATGCTTCTTTTGCCTTTGGATAGGTGTTATAGCAAGGGATTTGTGCGTGGCACTTCTCGCAAATGATATAAGGTCTAAAATATAGGTATTCCACCGAGATTCTGTTGCTCCCACAGAACGGGCAAGGTTTCAGTTCAGCCATTGTTAGCACCTTCCTTTTCCAAAGCGTATTCTCTTAAATCACCGAATCCATATTTATCGCCGTATTTCAGCGAAGCGGTAATTTCTTGGCAAGTAGGACAAAGATAACAACTCCACAGGCCGTTATCAATTACACAACTGCGTTCCATCGAAGTTCCACTGGGAAATTTTCGACTTTCTGCCCAATCACCTCAGCCATTGTCTGCACCTCCGTCCATATTCTTCATAATGCTTTGTACGATTGTCTCAATCAAACAGCGCTCATCAGCAGAGAAAAGTGACAGATCGCACGTTGTCTCAATCGGATCAAACATCTTTTCACAGATTAACCCGGCCGCCAAATGCTTGTTTGCTAAATCCATTGTCCGCCTCTCCTCAATTTTTGCACGGAGAACAAAACAATCTATCAATCCAAGATACTTTTCCGTCGCCATAAGTAGCGCATTTCTTCGACTGGCAAGTTTTATTCTCTTTGTGGTAATAGATGCAGTCCTTGCACGGATTTCCGCATTATTCTGCACCTCCGTCCATCTTAGCCCCGCAGTTGGGGCAGTAATTAGGGAGCCAATAGTTCCACTTCGTTGCGTCCAGTCCTTCCGTTGACTTCTCTCCGCACAATGAGCAAGTTTCGTCTGCGTTCCACCACCCATGTACCACCGACACAACGTCAGCGGCTGGCGGCGAGGCAACAATTTCCATTGCCATGGCACCGTCGGAACCGTCCACCCATTTCGCCGCCATCACCGCTCTTATGGCAGTATCCCGCTTAATGTATCCACCCATTTTCGCACCCCTTTCCCAAATGAGTTGCACTTTTCTGCTTCTCAAAGTAAAACTCAATCGGCTTTTCATTCTCGATCACATTCCCGTAAACTACGCCAACCTTATAGATGTAATTTTCGCGCAGCTTTCTCGGAATTTCCGCGATGTAGCGCCGGAATGTTTCCAGCGTATGGGCTCGCTTGTAATGATTGCACATTCGACAGGACGGCATGAGATTCGAAATATCATCTGTCCCCGCATCTTCAATTCCCCATGCCCTCAGTGGGAGAAAATGATCTACTTGCATATCTTTGTATGCAATCTCTCTGCCGCAATAAGCACAGTGCCCGTCGTATTTGCGGTATACTTCTTCGCGGATTTTCTTACTTATCGCCATCGTCTTCCTCCTGTCTCGCAATAACCTTTACGGCGCATTCTCCGCGTTCTGTGGAATACCACGCGCAGTTCTCGTGCACACACTCGGCAGAAAATCTTTTATCCTTGTCTGCCAGCGAGAATGGGCAAATTCCCTTTGTCCTGTTTGCCCAATTACAGTTTTCACTCCACATCGTTTTCCTCCCATTCCTCGCACCGACAAGTTTTCGTGTGATTTCTATTAACCACTGTAATCCACTGCTTCCTGACGATTGATGAAAAAATGAATACCCGGCGCACATTCATTCCAACGATCTTCATCGTATTTAGGCTCTTCCGCAATTTCGCCTACACGGTAAACAAAATTGCGGTCATATCCACTTGCGACTTCCGTTAATTCAGATGGTGAACCATCTAATTCCTGAATCTCTATCACTTTCGCTTTATCGCATCGGCACTTTCTTCCCGTTGCGGAACTTCGACGGGCATCCTCTGGAATCTCCAACTTAACAATGTGTCCGTTTGCCTTTTTCCATGAGACAAAAGTTCCTATATCTGGACAAGCCATCGGAATAAAAGGTATATTTTTTGCTCCGCACAGGTCTGCTCCGTACAGGTTCGCTCCGTACAGGTCCGCTTCGCACAGGTCTGCTCTGCGCAGGTCTGCTATGCACAGGTTTGCTCCGCACAGTTTCACTTCGCGCAGGTTTGCTCCGCGCAAGTCTGCTCCGCGCAAGTCTGCTCCACACAGGCTTGCTCCGCGCAAGTCTGCTCTCATCTCTTTCCAACCATCTATATTCTTCAGAATCCAATGTTTATGATTTCTTAAAATTTCATTCAATTCTGCTTCCGTGTAAGTTTTCATTGCACGCTCCGTCCTTCACCATTCGTTTCACTCGCCAAATCTCCGTTTCGTAAGCTCGTTCTCATCTCAAACTTGACTTTTATCTTTCGTTATTTCGCCTGGAGCTTGGATTTCTCCGGTCGAAATGTTGACTGTTTTGAGGCACTCGAACGATTCATAATTTTCGATGCCTTTCTTCTTTAGACCCTTCTTCGTGAGAATTGGCTCAAAAATTAGGCTGTGGCACTGCACGTTGTCGCCGTTCTTAAATGTCTGGTCAATCCAGAGATTTCTTGGAACGATGACAGCCTTTACTTTTCTATCCTTGTACTCAAAGGAACATGGAATGCGGAGCAACATACTTAGCCAATACTCATAGGAACAGGTTTTGTGAGCGGAGTTCTTATGGTGCTCACATTTTTGGTTGAACTCGCAGTTCCGAAGAACATCTTCGTAATGCTCCCACGACTGGTAGGTTTCTTTGTTCTGCGGCAGAATCGGCTTAAAATATCTACAACACTCTTGACCGTTTCGAATCGTATCTGTAGATACTTGTATTTCGTTTCGAGCGCAGACCTGAGCGGCTTTGTGACCATATTTGTCATAAGTCCACTTTGCGTATTCGCATTGCTGACACATCCAGATGTGACCGCACTGGTCTTCGTAATGACATCCATGGCACAAGCCGTCGTAGTAATACTCTTTGACGAACTTCTCACAGGACGGATAATCAGCGAAAACCCGGTTCTCTAAGAACTTACATTCCTCTGGATGCAGTTCCTCTCTGAGCGCAGAGCGCTGGAACAGTAAGTCAACAACGTAGTGCGGGTTGCCATATGGGTCGAGCTCGATTCTTTTTACTTTCGTAAGGCTGGGTTCCCACGCCATGTCTACCGCATGCGGAACCCATACCTGATCGCCAACCTTAAATGAACTCATACCCCGTAACCCCAAACGTAGAGGAACATCGGAATGAGCATCACTGCGCCGAAGAGCATCCCTGCGGCGATGTCGCCCAGTCGATTTAACGTTTGTCTTCTCATAATCAACCTCCGAATCTGTTACTACGAAATTCAATGCTGAACTCAAGCCGCTTTACCTGCTGTTCAAGCTGATTCCATTCCATTAGGCAAGGAGCCTCGCGATTTTAATCGTGGGAGGACTTGCCCATTCACATCCTTTCTCTTAAATAATTTTTAGTGGTTTCCAACAACCGCAACTTTTTATATGATGCACCGGTGGTAACAACCGTGCCGTCTAACTTTTTCAAGGCAAAATATCCTGTCGCACGTCGTCCGGAGATAAAGCATTCCTGTCCGTTATACAGAACCTTGTCCCAAAGGCGGAAACCTTTTACAATGTATGGAGCTTGATTATTCTTACGAATACCGCCTTTAAGGATCGTTGCCTTGTGAATCTGCCGATTGTGATGCCTTACGGCTTTCGACCGATAACAATTTTCGCAAGGTGCTGCTTTCGGATGTTTTGCAATGCACAATGCATCATTCATGTGGCTTTTAAGAAGATTATTCTTCTCACGAAGCATCTTAGTAATGTAGCCATACGTCTGTTGCACCGGGATTGATAACTCTTCACGCAGCCGAGCAAGCAGGGTCTTTCGCATGATACCCATGAACGCAGCATCTCGAAGCGGCTTGCCGCGTTTCTTCTTACCAAGAGCTTTCTTACCTTCATGGATAGCCTTATGACAGATTGGACACAAAGTAATCAGATTATTTGGCGCATTACCTCCTACCTTTCGACTCTCCAAATGATGTACATGCAGCTTAACCTGCTTTGTCTTTGTTGCATGTGCTCCACAGCACTGGCAAGTATAGTTATCACGCTTCAATACATACTGACGAACATTGTATTCGTCGTACATTTCACCAAACTGATAATCTGTACCCACCGGCAGAGGTTTCCCTGCAATCATTGCTTTCAGGCGCTGCGTGTCGAACTCTGCCGTTTCCACTCGAACAAGCGAGATAGGCATAATCTGACACACATGCTTAATAACAGTGATATGCTCCTGAATTTTAACCTCTACGGATGGAGCTAACCAACCCTTGTGTTTGCTATGTACGCGATTATTAAATCTCGGTGCACGGTGGCGAGTCTTTCGATTGCGTCTTGCATGACGGAATTCTCTGCGTGTAGAAAGTAAATCCACTACATCATTACGAGGCGCAAACTCCTCGCGATAGATTTCATGAGTTTCAGTCGATACAGAAAGACCAATGTGTTTACTTCCTGCGTCAACGCCGAGGGTGATCGGTTGTTTGTATCCTGCACTGCCGTGCAGGAGCTTGATGGTAAACGGCGTGCGCTTCACTACACACGCTTTCTTATTGTTCAACAATGTACGAGCCTTGCGTGATGAGCATGGCATCAAAGGCTCGCCATGCTTGTTGATAACGTATACATACATGATGTCACGCTCCTTTCCTAATAAATTAACAACTAAAAAGAAGCTGTTCTCCTCTAAAGAGGAGTCGAAATCCTTACCCAAAGTTGCAAGCGGTTTACTCAGCCACACCTGTCGGCCTTACCTCAGCTTTATGTGATGTGTTGTCTTAGAGCGCACAGTTAGGATTAACGCTATGCGGTAACTATCTATTCGCGAGCAACGGGGCACCTCTTACGGTGCATAGGGTAGTCAATGCACTCTTTCGAGCATAGCTAAAATCTGAGCTCGTTTGCGCAAGCCCGTGACTTTAGTCATGGGTCATTGACTCCTCTTCATAGCGAACCATTCTCAGCTTGATTGGCTGCGGCTGACGAGAGGCTTCCTCACATAGCCCCATAAACTGCATCATCAAAAATTCTTTCGGTGCGGCTATCTGCTGACGGCTGACCAACGTATTTCCGATGTACTGCTCAATGATGACGCTGTAGGTTTCTCCGAGATCAAAAAACATGGGTTAATCCTCGGCAGGACGGTTCAGCCAATCGACGCAATCAGCAACCAAGTCCTTTCTTTCTGCGGATGCGTAAGCGAAAACGTGATCAACAGCATCACTGCACTCGTTTATTAAGAATTCTGCCATCTTCCGAACCGTCATCTTGCGGATACGGTCGATGTTGCGCTCCGGCAGACTACGGATGACTTTGATTTCATCCCAGCCCTCATCAATTCTCGGCTCACACAGCTCCAGATTCATGCGCTTGATCACTTCTTCCGGAACCGGCGTGTCGCGGTCGGCATTCTGGGACAGCGCCTGTTCCAACGGGATTGCAAAGTAAACGCAAACCTTGTGGTCAGCCAATCCCTTGAGCTCATTCAGAAGCTCGGTGCGGCGCGTATGCCGCAGATTCGTTGCATCGTAAACAACATCTTTACCAACAGAAAGTGTTTCCTTTGTACGCTCATGCAGGATATCGAAGACCTGCTTGTGCATTTTCTTGTCGCCGCCGTCTGCTCCGATCTCAGCGCGAATATCGTCACTTGAGAGCACGGTTGCGTTCGGAATCTGGTGGGCGTAGGTGGTTTTGCCGGAACCCGGCACGCCGACCATCATGTAGAACGTGGGTTTAGTCTGCATGGTAAATATCCTCCTCAAAGCGTTCGTTAAGTGTCTTTACTGCGGAAATCAGTTCGTTGATCTTGGCGGTTACCTCAATCGGGAACATTTCTGCATTCGGAACAAGCATTCTTTCGAGACTTTTAATGTCAATTCCGTAGACGAGATACGGTTTGTTTTCTTTCTTATGTTCCGCAGCAGACTCCGGGCTGATGATCTTCTCCAGTTCCCTGCACAGCTCGTTGGCTTTCCATGTGTTTGTTCGACCTCTTCGCAGAGTTTTTACACCGCCTTCTGCCGTAAACACAAGATGAGGGACATCCTTCATGTGTCTTGCGTAGACATTCGGTTCATCCATGTATCCGTAAATTTCTCCGTCGCGAATAAGAACTACTTGCCAGTTCGTATTATTGTCTGCCATTTTTATCGCTCCTTCGCTAACTGTTCGTTGATTTTGTTGACTGCTTCGACTAATTCGTCTACTTTGTTGGTAATCAAGAGCTCTGTCTGGCTGACGAAAACTCCATCAGTGTTGACCGGCTTGATTTTATTCTTTTTGTCTTCTCTTAGTTTTCTGTTGCCTACCCGAGCGAAATAATCAGAAAGAGAATCTCCTTCGTACACAAGTATCGATCTAAGAGACCCTTCATCCTTTTCTGATGCCGTTATCCTCACTTCGATTGTTTTACGTCTCAATCTTACAAGACCGGCATAATCGCTGCTGTCATAAAACCTGACAATATAACCAACGCTGCCATCGGCTAATTCTACGTATTCACCTACATGAAAGTCCACTTTAATCGCCTCCAAACGTATTGATATTCACAAAGCCAACACATTGCCCGCAGCCATATTCTTGGATAAAATCAGTGCCGCCACATTTGTTGATCAAAACCATATGCTCATTTCCCCAACCAATTCGCGGATCGCTTCTCGATTCTTCGTCAATTACTACATCGTCTGGATTCACTAAGTCAGGAGAAATATCATTGAAATGGCTTGCTACATGAGACCTGAGTTCATCGACCGTATCAAATTCCTTAACTTCCTTCATCGCCTCTGCGAGTCCTCCTCTTTGTGGACGGTAGATGTATTTTTTCATCGTGTCAGTTCCCTCCAAACGTAATCTCTGTGGTCATGTCAATTCTGCCCTTGATTTCTACTTTGGCAATAACGGAGTCTGCGAGTATTTTTTCTCAAAAACGCCCGGAGCGATTTGCTTTACAGCTTCTGTCTGATCAACAGTTACTTCAATCTCTGGATTTTCGATCTTAAATAACCGGAAACCATCGACGAGAACTGTAACCGTGTGCTTTTTGTCATCGCCTAAGATGCCAAATTCAGATTTCATAATTCACCTCAAAAAACACTTACTGCGGTTGCCGCCAACAGGAACAAAGCCAGGGCGGCGGCAGCCAGATATACGCTTTTACTCATGGAATCAGCCCTTCCAAATCATTGGTGAACCATCATCGTTGACAAGAAGTGTGAGCGTTCCGCGATTGTACATACCGCGAGATTGTGTATACATTACACGGTTTGCAGCGTTATACACGATGTCATAATAGGGATAGGAGGCGATTTTGACAAAATGCGCTTGCAGGCTTGTTGGATTCTCAATCGGCTGTGAACCGCAGGCAGTCAGTCCGAGCGCCATTATTACGGCGATCAAGCCGCCGAGGAAATACTTCCCTTTCAAGATTGCTTTGACCTCACTTTACGAGATAAACATTACGATACTGGATGCCGAGGCGACTTGCTTCGGATTTACTGCCGACGGCAACATCGATAATCGAACCATGAATGGCCGATCCTGTGTCAGCGCAGTAGAAGACGCCATCGTAACCTTCAATGCGAATCTTGGAACCGAGAGGAATCACTCGCGGATCAACCGCCACCGTGTACCACGGCGTCACCGGTGTTCCGAGAGCGGTAATACTTCCACCTTCATCAGCGGCGCCCGTGTAGAAAGTCAGCTTATAACGTCCAAGAAGCCGACCCTTGGAGTTTTCCTCGGCCTTTTTCTTTTCCTCTGCGACCGCCGCGTTGTACTGCGCGGTCAGATCGATGACGGTTTCGTTATGCTCATTCCACATCTGCTTGGCGTACCAGATGGTGTAATGATGCTCTTCTGCGCCGAGTGCGCGGGCATTTTCTGCGAGCTGATGCGCTGCATTGCGCTGCTGTAGCGCCTTATCAAGATCCTTCTTGATATCCGCGGAGCTTACTGCTCCTGCGCTTACGGTAAGTACGGTGGTTAAACAGGCGGCTGCGGCCGCCGCTCGTCGAAGTGCGTGCTTGTTCATATTCAGTCTCCTTTTTTCTTCAGTTGGTCGATTACGTCTTCTACGATACGGTCATAGCCGACCATATCTCCGGTTGTGTATTGGAATTCGATGCCGTTTTGGTTCAAGGTTTTCAGGATGAGCTCGGCGACGCCATCAGCTTCAGCCTCTGTTTGGTTGCGTCCTGCTGGATTGTATTCCTTCACTCGAGCCAGAAAGTAATTGAGATTGTTGTAGGTGTTCCAAATGTTCAGCGTGTACTGCTTGTACACCTCTCCGTAACATGGGTCATCTTTATTAAGATAAACCAGTCCAAGAAGCAACGGAGAATCTGTAATAACGACATCTACCTGATCAGCACAGCGCCGTAGTCTGTAATGCTGTTTTGCTGTGATGTAGTCCTGTGCGGCGAGAGCAGTTTCGTTTTTCTCCCAAGTTTTGTCTTTCGCAAACTCGGTTACCAGTTCAGCGTTATACCCCAGCATTTTCAATCTTGCGAAAACATACGCCGCACCGGTAGATTTGCCGCTTCCGGGGCCGCCGAACAAATTTACGACAAGGGTTGGCATTTTAATCACCTCACATTTTGTCGAGCTCGTTATAAAGCTCGGTTCTTGGGTTGTATGGTACATATTCATAAGTCATTGCTGACTTAATGGCTTGGATTTGCGCCTTGGCTTTGGCTCGTTCCTGCACAAGCTCGGCCAGTTTTTTATAGATTTTGTAGCCGCGATGCGCTGGAAGTTTGGGATTGTTTCCAGCGAAGTGGTACAAGTCAACCATCTTTAGATCACAGTCATGCACCGTAATCGAAAGGTCGTCGATGATCTTTTGCAGAACATCACTCTGGGAAACCGCCGCGTTCACAATCGGTACAAGCTGCTGTCTGACTTTCTCATCTACTGGCTCGATACAACAGTTTTTGAATTCGCCGCGGGCATTTACTCGGAGAAAATTCTTAGCCGCCGTGTGCGTGAATGCTTTTGCTTTAGCCGGATCGAACACAAATGTCGGTCTTGCTTTACTGTCAATAGCGACATATCGCTTTTTCTTTGAATGGTATAGGACATATTCTTTTTCTAACACTGCTTCACCGACTTTCTTTTTTGCTCTGGCGGAGGAGCCGGGACTCGAACCCAGACCGACGCAGGGTGTCACCTGCTCAGGGGTTAGAACCCTGCGTGCTGACCGTTACACCACTCCTCTATGTGCTGCTCTCAGTCGGAATCGAACCGACATCGCCCTGCTCTGCCTTGAGCTACGAGAGCAGATCACCCGCTGACGGGGCGGGCAACCCGTTTATGAAATTGTTGACGTCTGGGCAACGTCGTGCCCCGCGCGGCTTGGAAACCTTGGTTGGGAGTTCCTCCAATTTGAATTATTTTTGTCCTGCGCGGCGGACGTGGTCACCCATCCGAGGTTTGAACTCGGAACTTATCGGTTAAAGGCCGATTACTCTGCCAGTTGAGTTAATGGGTGGTTTGGAGGCGTTGCCGCCTCCTAGCATTGAAAGGAGTTGCCGACTTGCGTCGGTGGTGGGTCTTGCGGGACTCGAACCCGCAATCTTTCGGTTATGAGCCGAAGGCACTAACCAGTTGCGCTAAAGACCCATGTTGCGGCGCATTCCACGCCGCCGTCCGTCTTTCCGGATTGTCGGAGAGTTAAACAATGACCCCTTTCGGGGTGGAGCGCCTGACGGGGATCGAACCCGCACTCTCAGCTTGGGAAGCTGATTTGCTGCCATTACAACACAAGCGCATATTTTGCGGGGCTTTCGCCCCGCGAGGTTATGCCGCAGACGAATCGTCGATAAAGTCGTGCCACATTCTCAGTGCCTTTACCAGCCGGCGGTCAACCGACCGCTTTGTGATTCCGAGGATTTGACCAATTTCTTCAGAGCGATAGCCGACTTTTCGGTAATCGACTACAACTTTCAGATCACTTGGAAGCCGAGCGAGGAAGTCCAGCAGGTCAATGCAGAGGACGTCATCCGGCGAATTCATCGGGCGGCGATTTCTATCGGAACATTTAATCGCGTTATCCGTAGCTTTATTGTGCTTATTGATGGTTCTGGTGTAGGGAACCATCTCCGCCATGATGCAGGAAATTGCATAATGGGAAAATGTACAATCCTTATTCTGGTCGTATGTTACGGCCGCTCGCCACAATCCGCATTTTGTCGCCTGCTCCACATCCTCGTTGTAGAGCAAGGTCGGGTAATATTTGCGGATAACGAAATATCTGATCTTGTCATGCTGCTCAAACAAGAGCAGCGCTTTTTGATATTGGCTTTCATCAATCATCTGCAATCCCTCCGATTCTGGTTTTCTCGCAAGGGATGGTGTCAATTCTTCCTTTGTGATTTCATAAATGGTGTCAATTCTTCCTTTTGGTGTAGAATACGTTACTCGATTTCCCTTACACTTACTACTATACAAAAATCGCGTTTTTGGGACGCGAATTTTGAAAGTTTTTTCGTTTTGGTTAATTGCACAAAAAAGAACGGCTACATAGCCGTTCTTAGTGATAGTATACAACTCATTCGAGCTTTTTAAGTCTGTTATAGTCACGAATTAAGGATGAAAAGATAATTTTATCATCGACCAATCCAGACCATTTGCGGCATTGCTCGTAAAACCACTCCCTTTTAGCCAGATTCTCGATTAACTCGCCGGATATTCTTTCATACTTTCTCAGTTTTAAGAAAAAATAGGACTCAGCAAGATTCTTCGGAGCAATAGAGCGAGACAATTCTTTAGCTTCCTGCTGACGGAACACTCGGTATGCAATGTTCTCAACCGTCTTCTCTGTCACCGGAGACTGTGATTGCGTCTGTATAAGCTGTTCTCCTGTCAGAGGGAGGAAACGAAATACAAATGGTTCAACATCTTCGATTGTTAGACGTTCAACTCTTACTGTCCGTTTGTTCTCATCTACCGCAGTTCTAGTCAATGCCGCGATCTCTTTCATTTGCAGGCCAAGAGATAATAACGCGAGAACCAAAGCCTTCTTGTTGTAACTTCCTCCGCGAAATGGAAGCTCTAAAAATGTACGCTCCATTTCTTCGAATGAGATAAAATACCTTTTGCCCCATGATTCTGCCTGTTGCCCGGTGGTTTCTTCCAGAGCATTAAAATCAAAGCTGGCACCATTTTCAACAAGAAAAACTCCGTAGTTATGGATATCGCGGCGTCTATATTTTGACGTGGTTGGTCTATCCCACACTGCCTGTCGGAACAGTTCTCTCCATTCTGCTCCCGAAAAACGTTCCATCGGCTTTCCAGAAGATAACTCAATCGGCTTTGCACTTCTGAATATGCTCTCCATTATTTTTTTGCTGACAGAGGATAACGAACTCGTATATTGTTTTCGCAGGCTTTCGTAATCGCTTTTACCGTCCATACTGCAATTCCTCGCATTCATACTGATACGGCTATTATAACACAAACACGAGGAATTTAACAAGATTATCAGCAGTCTTCGTCTTCTCCGACACCGACCGTGAAATAATATGGAGACTGCCCTACTACGCGGAGGCTGAGAAAGAAAATGTCCGGCTCAGTTTCTTTTGCAACCGCCCAGAGCAGGTCACCTTCGATGAAGACCTTGCCTGTCATCACGGCTGCTAAGTACACACCGTTTTTCAGTGGCTCGACCGAATCGCAAATCATTTCGATTGCGGCTGTATCGTTTTTGTGATGGGAAAGCTCCATCTCGAGGCTAATGAAGTTCCCTTCTTGGAGAAAATGATTCAAACTTCTCCAGTCATTAAAGAAAATTGTGGTCATGACTGCTCCTCCATTTTATCGAACAAGTGTTCGCATTTTCAGATATGCTTATAATACCATTTTTACCTTGTCTATGCAATGGTAAGTTTTTCATGCAAAAGAAAGAAGTCCCAATATAGGGACTTCTCACTTCTGCTTCGTTTTTTTTACTTTCGCTTTTCTGCTGCTTCTCTGGCCAGACGTTCTGCCCGGTGAGCGGCGCGTCGCTGGCGGATTTCATCGTCGAGTTTTTTACGCTCGTCGCTGTTCAAGTAGGCTTCCTGCTTTCGCACAGCCTCCTCTTCCTTGCGTTTCTTCTCCTTGTCTTCTTTTACGCGAGGATCGATGGATTCATCAATCGGATAGTACGGCTCAATATCGTATTCCGGATAGTGCCATCCTCTGCCTGTCACATCATCGCGGTGATAAGCACGATGCACCAGCTTGTAATTGAATTCGATTCCGAGCTGCTCACACTTCCACTCGAAATATTCAATCTGCAATCCGTGGATACTGGTGTTCCAATACCCGGCGAGGCGCTTCCAGTTTGTTTTGAATCCTTTATTAGCGATACGATATCTGGGCCAGTCTTCGTCTGGATACTCAATGGCTTTCGCTCTGATGTCCAGATATTTCTCGAACAAAGCCATACTCTCCGGCGTGGCCTGATCGGGTCTGTTAGCCTGTTCAGCCCGCTGGCGTACATCTGCTGTAAACAAAGCACCCAAGCCTAAAAGTAACTGAAATCCCGGTAACATTGTTATTCACCCCCGTTTAATAAATGCTCGCACAAATGGTGGAAAAGACCGCGTAAATAATCATGAACCAAAAGAATGCCGAAACCCATCCATTACAGAACAGAAGGTACAAAATCGGGTCGTACCACGAAGTTTTCGCCTGTGCGCTGCAGAATTTATGAGCGATCATAGTTGCTCCGATGTCACAGGCGATATCACATTCTTCTTTTGTGATGACCCCTGTGTCTCGCAACATCTGAAAGTCTTCCATGCTGCAATGCTCCCAGTTGACTTCCGGGGCATCTTCGAACAACAACTCCATGCCTCTCCGCCAATCAAAATCATCATCGATGTCAACGCTGTCAAGACCCTCTTTGGTGGTATAATACCACCGTTCTTCTGCCGAACCCCTCTTCAATACTTTCTTACTCATAAAAATTATCTCCTTATCGTAAATCTGTCATTATCGTAATTATTCAGCCCAAAAGTATACAATGAATCACGAAGGCCGTAATGAACAACCAAAGATAAATCGACCACGGGCCTCCGAACAGCACAACCAGAATTTTTTCGTGAAGCGGCGTCTCCGGGAAATGCAGTGCCTGCGAAAGCATTCTGGAACCAATGCTAAGCGCCAGATCGCACTCTTCTTCAGTGATCACTCCTTTGTCACGGAGCTCCTTGAAGTCGTTTGCGCTGCAATTCTGCCAGTTTACGTCAGGTGCATCCTCGAACAGAAGCTCCAACGCCCGGCGCCAATCGAATTCCTTGTAGCTATCGAAATCTTTAAGACCTTCTTTCGTAAGATAATAGCGGCGCTCTTCCTCAGAACCGCGCTCGGGTACTCGCATTTTCGCCATTGCGTTCACTTCTCCTCGCTCTCTGTAATGTCTTTGCCTTTGATATCATCCAGTGTGAATCCGTAGTCGAGGTTCTCGTACAGCTTGTTTTTCTTTTCTTCGTCCAGACCGATGTAACGAAGCGTTGTCCTTCCACTTGTATGATTGAGTATCTCTTGCACATACGCCAGAATCTCCGGCGACTGCTGGTTATCCATGAACAGGTGATAACCGAACGTTTTTCTCATGCTATGCGTGCCGAGCTTGTACGGGAGATTCAAATCCTTGCCAGCATTTCGGAGGATACGGCCGAACGAGCCGCGCTCAATACTCTGATTTTCCCCTTTTTGAGAGATAAACAGTGGTGTTTCATTCGTGTGATTTGGAATCGAAGCCACTAATTCACGGTAGCACTGCATTGCAAAATTGTTAAGCACTACTGTCCTGTACTTGCCGGTCTTTTCTTCTTTTAAGCGGCATTTACCGTCCTCTGCAATATCCCCGATTTTAGCCTTACAGAGATCTCCACATCGTAAACCTATACTGCATCCAATGAGAAACATCAGTGCATTGCGAAGCTGACCTTTGTCATAGAAATACTGTGCAATCTTGAAGATGTCCTCTTTGTTGCGGATAGGATCGACCGTGCCATTTGCGCCGACCGTTGTACGGCGCTTAACCGAGGCTTCTGCTCTGGCGGCTTTTTTCTGCGCCTGCTCTGCCTTCTGGCGGCGTTCCATTTCGTCAGCCAGAGCGGAGGCAAGGAGATTGTAGTCAATCGCTGCATACCTCGTCATGTTCTGCAACGGCTCTACGTTCTCGTCTTGATAAAGTTTAATTACTTCCGCTGCCATATTGTGTAATCTCCTTTCGCTGCTTATGTGTCAGTTGTCGATTGCGCTCTGAATGCTCTCGACGCATTCGTTCAGACTCTCCGATGCGGAATCGAGAAAATCGATGATCTCGGAAAGTGCTTCGCCCTTCTCGCTGTCCTGCAGGCTCTCCGGCATGTTATCGAACTTCTCTTCCTCACCGTCCTTGATTTCATCCAGCTCCTCGTGGATGGTTTCGATACGGCTGATCAGGTCACTGAGCTGCTTGCGGTTCATCTTGTTCATGTGTCATTCTCCTATGATGTTCTGTTATTCTTGCTTGCGTCATACAATGCTGTCAGTAAGTAATCTCGTTCCTCTGCTGCAGGACATGTTCTTGTTGTGAAGTTATTCAGCGCCGACTGGATTTGCTCTACGCTGATATTAGCCAACTGCTGGCTGAGAGCGTAGCCGCTTGTCAGTGTGTTATCAACGCGAACGTGTTGGCTCGGTGTTGCTACGAGTTCATAGAGCAGACTGGTTGTCCGCTTCACTAAGGCTTCGTCAAAACTTCTGCAAAGAATTTCCTTTGCATTCTGGTTCATGACGCCGCTGACCAGAGCCGGGACTTTCGTTTCTCTCTCTGTCCTTTCAGTCTGATTATTATTAGTCTGATTATACTTAGTCTGATTAGGGTTTGAAAATCGAACTTCTTGGGTTTGAAAATCAAACTTCTTGGGTTTGATAATCGAACTAGTCTCAAAATCGAACTGGTCTGAACTGGTTTGATTATCGAACTGGTCTGTGGATAAAGTAGTTTCAGAATCAAACTGGTCTGTGGATAAAGTGGTTTGATTTCCGACCGGTTTGATTTCCGAACTGGTATCAGAATCGAACTGGTCTGTGGATGAGCTTGTGGATAAAGTGGTTCGGTTTTCGAACTGGTCGAGCAATGCCGGGTCGAGCACATAGATGCGATTCGGCTTGCCGAGCCCTTGCTTCGCTCTGCGAATGAGACCCCAATCTTCGAGCGTATCCATCAGCTTGACCGCTTTTGCCTTTGCACAGCCAATGCTTTCCATCACCGAGTCAATGGAAAAATAGACATACGGCGTACCGTTTTCATCTCTCCATTTATTCGAGATAGAGAGGTTGAACCGATCTACAATTAAGGCGTAAAGAAGTTTAGCGTCAGCGGAAAGTGCTTTGAAACAGGGCAGCTTGACCAGTGCCGCCGGAAAGCGAATGAACGAAAAGTCGCCCACTCGATTGGTATTTTCTTTCATTTTCTTTGTCCTCCGAGTTTTTTCCCGATACTATCTACTATACGTCTGACCCGAAAAAAGGACGCGGAAACCTGTTAATAATTTGTGAACAATTTATTTGGCAAATAACCACGGCTTTTCACTTCTAACCTGCTGATATGAGTAACTATTTACGCTCTTTAAGCCGAGTGAAACCGCCAGTCCGCAATTGACCGCTTCCATTTCATCGTAGCTGCAGCAGCCGATTCGCTCCATCAGGCGGCTCACATCGACCGTCACAACCTGTTCGCAGAGAGCAATGGACGGAACGTAACCGCGAACTCGAATGTGAGTCGGAAGCGGACGATGCTTTTGCGATGTGGTCAGATACACGATCTCTACCACACCGGAAGCGCGATTGTTGGCGTTGTTGGATACGATGATGGCCGGTCGGGTTTTCTTCTGCTCGAAGCCTACTGCGTTGTCATCGTTCTTGATGTAAAAAATGTCGCCGCGGCGAATGTCTCTGTCGTTCATAAATATTCTCCTTATCGATAAATGTTGCTCTTAATGATCTGCATACGGTGCTTTTCCCTGTTTGCATCCTCGGTGATGACAACGAGTGCATCGGGATGGATGCTGGCCGAACCAAGGTAAGTGCCGTCTTCCTTGAGGTCTCTGATCCTCTGGTCGATAAACATAATGCGCTTTTCTTCCGTCGGGAAGAGATAAGTGGCGTTGTCACCATCATCGTAGGCAAAAGTGACTGCGAAGCTCGGGTTTTCTTCTGCCTTTGTCAGATTCGCTTCTTTAATGTACTCTGCTTTCGTTTTGCCATCGACAATATCATGATTGCAATTCGGGCAGGGATAAAAGGTTTCGCTTCCGATATCTTCTCCGTGGAGCAGAACGTCCCGGCTGTCAAACCAACAGCCACAGTTGAAGCAGTTGACGATTTCCGTTTTATCCCACAGGTATTCAAAACAGGAATCGCAGACAATGCGCTCGTGTTTTGTGCCGTCGTTGATGGTGCGCGGCTCGGGAAGCTCGCAATCGTCAAGGGTGAACGACTTACCGCATTCGGTACATTTGTAAATCTTTTTCATGTATTTTCCTCCTTATTTCACTTCGACTTCGGTGATTTCCCACACGGTTTTGGCGTAATTGCAGGGACTGCAATAAAAAGAGTAACAAACATACATCTGGTTAGGGTCGTCGGTCAGGAACTCGGTTTCGTCCTCGTCCCACTCGGTTTCCTCATCATCCAGAACGCCGCTGCGCTTTACGCTGTCACGCATGATGCTGTTCAGTGTGTGCAAGTTCTCACTGGCGGCGATTACTTCACCGCCGGAAGTATCTTCATTATCGTACCAGTAGCGCAGAACATAGATTTTTTTCATTTTGATTACCTCCAATCGGTCGGATTTGTTGTTTTCGTTCGGTCGGTTTAGTGCTCGTTGAACACAACCTGCTCGCCGCGCTTCAGTGTCCAACAGCCGGTGTCAGTCATTGCACACTCGGCACAGTTACCGCTGCACGGCTTTGCATCTGCTCTTGCGGTCGTTGTGCCATCCTTGAAGCGAACGTGTGCTTCGGGTAAAGAAAAAGGATTGACCATTTCGAGGTCAACCCATCCGGAAAGAATGAGATGTAAATTGTTGGGAATATGCTTGCCGTCACGCAGGACAGCGTTTACAAAATCATATCGCTTGGTAAAACACAGGATTTCGCAGTGCGGATTGCGCTCGGCGATACCGATCATGCGGAACAGATAATCCTTGCTCGGAATGTCACCGCTGACGTGAAACCGGAAGTAACGGTTAAGCATTACGGTTGCCTCTACTTCACGCCAGAACGTCTCAGGATTGCTCTGGAGCACCTCGAGGTTATGCTGATAGGCGTTTCTTACGGTCGGTCTCAGACGCTCCAGCTTAGCTGCGTAGCACTTCTCTTTGCATTTGCAGTCGCGGCAGGTCTTAATGGCCGGCAGGCTGACGGACGGGATTGCTCCCATCTTGGAATTGCCCGGGCTGATCTTAATATTGGTATTGATAGTCATGATGTATACACTCCTTATTTACTGCTGGTTGATTACTTCATGGAATGCTGCGGATGCGGCATCGTTCCACGCCATGCCGTTGTCTTCCTTCTCGCGTTTGAGGTATGCCATACGGTTCATGGTGTCAATCGAAATATCGCGGATATGGTCGTAGAGCAGATCGTCTTCGACTTCGATAATATTTTTGATATCTTCAATATCGTTTTCGTGCTGGATGGTTTCGAAAACCTTCTGTTTCACAGATTTTTTCAATGTAACAGGCGAAATATCCCATTGAAACTTGTGACCGAAACTCGAGATGGAATTATCAGTCAAAGACACCTCGTCCTCGAATTCGTCGTCCGAGCCGAAGAATGTCTCATGGTCGTCTATGTTAGAACCGGAGATGATATCGTCGATCTCCTGCTTGATAAATTCCTTTGCTTCGCCGTAAGTAAGAAAAATACCCTCGGTGCCAAAATATCGTTCTCCGCAGTCGTAATAACTGCGGAGCTGAGATACTGCGAATACAATCATAACAATTCCTCCTTATCTTGCGATTGCGGTGTTGTGCAGGCGCTGGTCAGGTTTGAAAGAACGTCCGTGCTCTACACCCTGATCGCGGTATTTATTTGCCCAGGCACCGGCGGTTCTTGCAAGAGACGTGCTCGTTTTCATGCTGAGGTTACCGTAGGCATCCTGCACGTCCTTCGGTGTCATCATGACCAGTCCCCATTCCTGATGCTCGGCGTCCTGTTTCTGGTATTCCTGATCCAGACCGGCAACGAAACCGTCGCCGTAAGCGTTGCAGGCAAGGCGGATATCGGTTGCGCTGTAACCCTGCCACTTTCTCGTGTGATGAATGGTGCGCTGTTCCCTCTTGACGCAGTCGATTGCGTAGCGGAGGATGCGCTCGGCGATTTCAATATCGCTTTCAAGGCCCATCAAAATAATCGTGAGTGCCTTGCTGCGCGGCGGCTTGCGGCAGTAATTCTTGCAGCAATAATGCTTGGCAATCACGTCGCTCAGCTTGTAAATCCAGAAGTCGGTCATGGTCGTGCACTTGATATCGGCAAGAACCTTGGTCACGACCTTTTCTTTTTTGCCGGTGCACTCTTCTGGACGGAGCTTGTGCTGTACCATGAGGGCGCGAGCCTTGAGCAGAGCGGCTTTCGCTTCGTTTTCATTCGGGGACTCTGCCAGTGCGAGGAGCTTTGCGATTTTTTCCTTGATGTTATTATTCATGATGTATACCTCCTATTTGGATATAAAAAGCAGGAGCTGTTGGCTCCTGCTTGTGTCATTATTTTATACGGATTCAATTTTAATAGGTTGTTCTTCCGATGCATAAACCGGAATCGCTTGCGGCGTATTTCTTCCAGAGCTTTTTGAAAAGTCTTACGACACCGTCAAACTCGTCCTTTTCCTTAGCAATATCGGCAAGGTCATATGCGCTTGCTTCATCTGGAACTGACCAAATCCACGTCATGTATGCAGTTTCATCGTTCATGCACATTACGAGATGGTGCATTGCAGTCAGAGTGTCGTAGCGTTCCTTTTCTGCTGGCGTGAGATTGAGCTCTTCCTGAGCTTTTTGTAATGCAATGTAATTCATAATTACCTCCTAAACATCGTTTTCATGCCCAATACGCACTTTATTGCTTAATCCCAGTTAACAAATTTCTCAATCTCTTCCTTTTCGATACCAATTCCATCTAAAAGGATCAGTAATGTATTAACTGTATCTTCTTTATCAATCGACTGAAGCCAAATCCAGTCAAGGATATTGCAGATTATCTTTCTTCCATCATTATCAATTGTAAAATTATCCAAAATATACTGCCAAAGCTCATCCTTCATATCTTTTTTTCTCCTTTATTTGTTTCTTTCTATATATATTCCGGAAACGAATTTTATCCAAACATTCGCTTTATGCTGTTGTGAAAATCTTAAACTCTGATTTCCACTCCATTCGTCTTCTCAGAACGATGTTTCACAGTCTCAAACCTGTACATGTTCTCGTCGCAATAAGGGCAATAATACGGATATTCTTTCCGTAATCCCTTCGTGGTTTCTCGCTTGACTTTATGGCCGCATCGCTTGCAGTATCTGTTTTTGATCATGTGGAGTCACCTCCCAATCGTATTTATTCATCGCCGTCTTCAACTATATCTTCTGCATAGCATTCACCGCCGTTGTTATACATACAAGCTGTGCAGGAGTACCAGCAATTCTGCTGTCCGCAAGGACCTACAACACCGCCCCAGCCGGTTTGAAAACCAACGTTGTAATGACAGCTATCACAATCAAAATCATCGGGTAGGCCAAAGCATTTATTCTGAAAAGCTCCATCCATGGTGTTTTCTCCTCTCTGTTCATCGTTTTATTGGTCTGGATTGCCGTTTTCTTTGCTGATTTCCTCATACACTGAGGGATTGACGATAGCTAACAGCCTTTCAAAATATGCGTTCATGTCAGACACATTCTGAAAATGCTCCATCGCCTTATCAAAATCCGGCTCCCTAATCATGTCGGATAATTCTTTTATCACATATTCGTTTTGGCATTTGATTGCATAATCAACCATATTGGCAACCAGCTTGTCAACCCTTTCTTGATTCGGTCGGAGATATTTTCTCGGCATTGGAACACCGCAGCGCATCGAAATCCGACCGTCCGGCAGAAGACGATACTCTTCTGGCTGTTTCTTTTTTCGTCCCATCTTAACACCTCCAAACTCTTGTTTAATACGCTCTTTTATAGTAAATATTGGGGCATAGAGACACGTTATAAATGTAAGAACCACAGCGAACCAGTAGAGCGTCTTTGCCGTAGTATTTCTTTTTCATCCCCAAGATGCTCCCAGATTTATCGAAATTAGGGAATGATTCAATGTTGACCTGCCATCCTTCTGACACTGGAAGATACCTTACTTTCGGCATTTAATACTTCTCCTTTCAAATACCTGCTTACGTTTCAATAGTGATTGCGAACGCCTTTTCGCCGTCGAGATCAACATCGTCCATCTTTACATCAGCGCCTAACCTCGTCAGCACGTCGCGGAGCTGCTTCTTTTGCAACTCCTTCTGCTCATCAGTTCCGCTGAATCCCCAGACTGTTTTGAAATACATTACTATGTACCCTCCTTAAGGCCAAATGCTTCGGTCAAATGCTGGCGTGTACTGAAAAGCGACGTCATACATCGGCTTGCCAGTAATCTGATCTCTGAATGTGCTTACGAACAGGTTTCGCGTAAGGCCCTCTTCTTGGAGCCATTCGTCAATTACTCGCTTGGTCAGCGGAGTGATGAACACATAGAGATCAGATTCATGATGGTACATTTCCTCTCGCGGATAGCCTGCGGCTTCGAGCTTTTCCATCAGGGTCATAATATTTCACCTCTCAACTATTTAGTCTGCAAACCCCAGAAGATATGCGACGCCTTTGCTGTGATGCTCGTCGAACCAATGCCAGATATCTTCCTTGTCGGTTCCTTTGGGCCAGATGTAATAAGGCTCGTCGAGCTCTTCCGTTTCGGGGTCAAAGGGGACATCAGTTAGATTGTCCCAGAGTTCTTCTACAACTACATCCCTAAAAGCTCTGTCACTGGGGAGCTTAGAAACTTTCAATTCGGTTACTTCTCCATCGTTTTCAGATAATACAATGTCAACGTGGAGGCTCGGGACATAGAATTTCCACGATTTTGGAGTTGGGTCTACATACCACTCACACTCGCATTCAAAATCTCCGTAGTGCTTTTCAAAATATTCATCTAACGTCATGTATCTTCACCTCAAATACTCGTTTTAGCGCGGAGCTCCTTTAGCTTTTCGAGATACGCCTGCTTGTCGGCTACGTTCTGAAGGAACATTTCGCGCTCCGAATCATCTGCACTTCCAATTACCCAGAGTGATATGTTCAGGATGTCTCCCTCGACATCCTTGATTTCTTCATCATACATCTGAGCAAGCCACGCATTCGTCATGGTCAGATCAGGTTCACGATCAGTTTTCAGCATAAGTTTTATCTCCTTCTCTTTTTACACAAACTGGACATACCACCAACCGGTGTATTCGTCATTTTTCTTGTTTTCTTTCAAATCTTAGATTCAAAGTATAAGTTCGTTTGTCCTTTTCATTTTAGGAACCAATTGAACATACTCAGGATGTTCTACAAACTCGACATATTCCGTTATCAACATCTCAGCTTCTTCTAATTCTTTCTCATCCATCTCATTTGAGTCTTTTAGATTTAAACGAAATTTCTTTGATACATTGTTTATTGCATCCTCAATAGGATAATATTTTTTCATATCGATTTCTCCAATCTTCCCATGAAACACGTATTTTGTGTTAGTCTGTTGTGACGAAGTAATAGGTCAGTTCGTCACCCTTGAGGTTTTCCTGTGCATACTGAGCGGCACGCTCCCAGAGGGTGTTATACAGTCTGGCGAGCGGCTCATTGTGTTCGTAGTGCTGCCAGATCTTCCAGTTGAGCACCATGACCAGCTCGGTCAGGTACTTATAATCGGTTTTCCATTCCTGAAAAGCGCGGTTATATGTATCACAAACCGCGTCGATACCAAAATTGTCGGCGATGCTAAAGTCCTGCCAGAAGGTAGTGAACGGCTTGTAGCCGCACATCTCTTCTATGTTCCAACGAGGGAGTTTTAATGTGTTGTCCATTTGTTATGCCTCCTCAATGTAGGTTACCGAGGGAAGATTGATGTCCTCGTTTTCCTTGAAGAAATTTACGATGAGGTTAAGAAGTTCGAGCTCATCGTATCCTCCGTTTATATTCGGAAGATCGAACTGTGTTTCGTCGTATCTGGTGGTCCCATCATCATCACGATAGGAATAGCCTACATTGATGCAACGGTCGAATGTTTCACCTGCCAGATTCATAAGTTCTTCATACTGGTCGCGATCCATGTCGTACTGCAGCCAATCGAAGTCACTGCCGTCTGCGTCGGTTGGAGAAATTTCAAATCGAGATTCAATCCAATTCGGATATTCTGGATTGAACGAGATACTGATGGTTGCACCAACTGCTTTGGCTCGGTCTTTTTCATCGAAGTAATCCTCACCAAGGTATTCCAACGGAACATCGAAGTACAGGATTCGTTCGCTGCTGTATTTATCATCGAAAACATCATCGAACACGATGCCGTTCCACTCGTAGGGGACCTCTTCAACCGGCTTCCCGGGTTTGTACTCATAGTTCTCACTAATTCCGAGTACGACCGCCTCTGGTTCGATCATACGGAACCACCGCTCGGCGAAATCCTTATTCTTGGCAACAACAATTCTTGCTTGACAAACTCCGTTTTTCTCGAAACTTACGTCAAATTCTGTTTTCATGATTCACTCTCCTCCTCGCTCTTCTGGTCTGGATAACTCAATGCACAAATCTTCGAGCATTCCGTCGATTTCAATCGCATCATCCAAAAGAGCACGAAGGCTCTGTGGAACTCCTACCATGGAATGTCGCGCATTGTACCACATTGCTGCGTGCTCTTCTGGATCGAAATCCTCGTAGTAATCACATAAATCTTTAAGAAATTTGTTTGCACTTACACTAAAACAAACATCTTCACCTAATGAAGAATATTTTTCGAGTTCGATATCATCCCCGTCTTCATAAACTTTCCAGCCGAGGTCTTCGCAGATTTTGCGCTGCTTGTCTGTCATAATTCACGCCTCCTTAATAAGCAACTTCGGTGGTAAATTTCGGGTTATTGAGCATCTTTGCGGCTTCGGAGATAGCAAAATCTTCAATCCGCATATACCTGTGTTCTTTGGAGGTAATAACTTCCGCGGAACCTACCAGATAACGGAGCTTTTCGTTTCCGGATTCAAGAAGGATGATTGCATCATCGTCTGCAACGCACTGCTGCAAGCCCTCGATGAACAGATCATATGAGGAATCTTCACAATCTTCGTCCATCGAACAAACGCCGCTGATGCCTCCGTAACAACCGAAACCATAACGAGTTACACCGTCCTTATCGGTTTCCTCGAATACTTCGATTTCGTCCTCGGAGCCATATACATCGGACATGAATGCTTTGAACTTGTCAGCATCCTTAACACGGAAATAATTCGTTCTGATTGCACAATTGTAATTTGCCATGGTTAATTCTCCTTTCAAATCTTCCAGCCATACACATCGGCGATTTTATCACCGAGACGCTGAGTGGTACGAGTGATATCTGCTCTGGTCACGGTTCCGCGAAGAACCTTTTCCAGAAAGTTTTCCTTTCGAATGTCGCTTACGTCCGGCTTGAATACTCGATATAGGTAATGGTTGGTTCCGTCATGATGAATGGCTTCGCAGCACAAATCACCGCGGCCATCGAGATACCACGTTGCGTAGTCGGTATCTGTATACAGGCAATCTTTAATCGAATGTCCGTGGATTTCTTTGTAACCGGACTTACGACCGTCCCAGAGACCAAGGTCACCGAGCACGATGATTTCCTCGGAAACAGGAATGTCAAGGTTCATGCGCTCATCGTCCAGATATACGTTATTCAATTCGTACATCAGGTCGATGCGCTTATCTTCATCCAGATCGGGATACTCATCATCGAAGAAATCCTTCCAATCTTCATAATCGAGATTGTAATTGCTCCAGATTACTTTCTTTTCCATAGGTATTCGCTCCTTTTAAGCGTCCGTCCGAACATTTTGTCCGGCAATTTGTGCAAAAAAGAAGAGCTTGCAGGTTATTGCAAGCTCTTACATATATTCGATATTTACTTGTCTTTGTGCGGAAAATCGGAGAAATCTGTTAGGTTTCCAAATAACCCTGCCCAAAATCCCATCTCGGAAGGGTCTCCGATATTTTCTTTGTAGTATTCGTAGGCTTCATCCGTAATAGGATAGTCAATTATCTTCTCGGTTTCAGGATCATAGAACTTGGTCGTTTTCATTTGTTCTCACCTTTCAATCTATCGTAAGCGGCTGCAGCCTTCATCATTTCGTCGCGCTCTTCATCGCCCCACGTTCCTGCCATGAGATTACAGAACATGTCTCGAGCATTGGATGGCTCTCGATGGTCAATCCACCACTTCGCCGAAGTCTTGCCTTGTAGATAATGTTCGATGAAGAAACCCCATGAGCGATCATCCAGAAAAGAGAAATCAGTAAACTTGCCGCGGATGTCGAAAGCCCATGCAATTTGTTTCTCGGTTCCTTCCAGAGCAGGAAGGCCATCGGAGTTTTCTAATGCACGTTTATGGTTTTCTTGTTTCCGAATCTTCTGCTCACAACCACGGCAGACTGTGATATTTTTCGCTGCCCATTCTTCAAAGCTGGTGGCTTCTTCCCTGTTGCGGCGCTTGACTTTTATCTCAAAATCATTCCCACAGACCGCACAGTGACATTGTGCTTTTGCCATTGACAACGCTTATCACCTCTCTTTGCTTGCCATTATAACATTGTCAAGGTACAATAACAAGGACTTTTCCCCTTGTTAAATGACGGTTTTATCTCAGCAGGAGAACCGAATTCTTGCGTTCGCGCTCGGTTGCGTACCGATTGCAGAACGCGAACATGTCAATTAGCTGACTGCACAACAGCGGGTCATCGCCAATATCATCCATCCAACGGTCGAGAATCGTCATTACTTCTCTTGCGATTTCTGCCTGCTTTGCGGTGTCGGTGCCCTCGGCGATTGCGATTGCATCATCATATTCACCGTTCGGGTCATTTCGGTTCATGTACCGCAGAATAGTTGTCATCGTCATAGTGATTCTTCCTCCTTTTCGTTTTCGATAATGAATCCTTCTTGCGGTTCGAAAAGGAACCGCTCATCGTCGATGGTTGATTTGGGGCCTGCCAAACACCATATCATTCTGGCTGCGGCCTCCGGAGTACCGTTTTCTTTGTAAGCCGCAAAGAATTCATTCTGGATTGCGGTCGATACCAGAATGCGGGTACAGTCGTAGCGGAGTGCGGATACGTTCTTGTATCCCATTGCCTCCGCAAAATGGTCAAACAGTGCGCTTATAGAGAACGTGTGGCACTGTTCCTGTGTGAGTTCATATTTCATTATGTATTGCCTCCTTGCCTTATTTAGGTTGGCTGCGGGCTTTATGGATGAACCCGCGAGAACCTTACACTAATTACTATACAAATCGCCCTGATTTGGGACGTTGTAATTTCTTCCAGTTATGCGATTGTGGAATCGCTGTCGGTGAATTCGGAACGCATTTGTTCCGAAATGTCGTAGATTACCCAGTCAAGCATCTTTTTTGTGACTGGAATTTTATCCAGCTTTTTACGCCGGAACACCGAGTAAACTGTCTCCGCTTTGATGAAAGTTGAATTAGATCCGCAGATATCACGAGGCCCTGCAAAGTAATATTTGTCGGATATGTTTGCAACCGCAGTGCGGTTATATCCGCAAATCTTGCAAATGTCGATGGTTCTGTAGTACACCTCGCCATCAACCAGAGTTGCAAGAACGGTTCCGTATTCGTCATGCTTGAATTGCTTCATCGGCGGATAGATTTTCTTTTGCAATGGCTTGCCGCAAAGTGTCGGAACGATTTCCTCGTCAATCCATCGCTCAAACTCGAAAAGCAGCTCAATTTTGCGGCGATTTATAAGCGAATGGACGTCATACTGTGATAAATACGTCACAGAATCAACCGAGCCATTCGACTTTGGAGCGCGGATTACTTTCTTGAATGGGCATAATTCCGCAACGCTTGCGGGATTTTTATAACCCAGCGCAGAGAGAATCGAAAGTGCTTTGAAATACGGCTTACCACCAATCTTTGTGGCTTCGATTGTTCCGAAGTTTGGGTGGTAAAATGTTTCGATCTTGCTGCTCGTCAGAAGCGGATTATTTTTTGTCCCGGTTTCGGGTACTGGTTGGAGCGTGGTTTCAGTCCGCTGTGGAGCTGCAGGCTGTCCATACTCCTGCGGGCTGTTCTCAAGTTCGTCCCGGGCAAGCTCGATTGCGTGCCCCAGAACATCTAAGATGCGTTTGGTGTCGTTCATTATGTATTCTCCTTTCAGGCTGCGCGGCTGTGTTTGGCACGGTAATTTGTTTCCTCTTTGTAACGCTTCCAGAGTGCCTTTGTGGTGCTCCAGAAATCGCCGATTGCGAACGTTCCGAACACAATCGATCCAAGGAAATTATTTTCCCCGGTTGCAACCGTTGCTACGGTTGCCATGATAGCGAGCACCGCAAACATTGCGGTAGAAAAGTAGTGTTTCATGAGGTTCAGACTCCTTTATTTTCGATTTTGGGTATAAAAAATGCACCCTTTTCGGGTGCTGTGGGCATTTGATTTATTCCGTTTGTTATGATATAATGTTTCCGTCAGATCACCCGTGGATGCAAGGCGTTGACATAATGATCTTGTACATAGGCTTGCGAAAAATCGTCAAGCCTAATACTTAAAGAAACGGAGTGATTGGTCTGAGCAAGTCTACGATTTGCTTCATGGCACTGTTAACCCAGTGTCTGACCGTGGCAGGATTTATCCTTGCGATTTTCTGCCGCTGATTTGCGACCGCCTGTTTGCGCAGGCGGTCTTTTTTTCTTGCATCCACGGGTGATCTGACGAAATGGATTTATTTCGGAACATTCATGATCGGAATCCATGTGATAGCCTCATTCATGATAGAGTAGGCTACGCTTGCGACAGGGTCTTCGGTTTCCCTGTCGGTGAAATCGCTGCCGTTTGCAATCCATCTTGCGAGCGTTTCGATTTCGTTTGCTCCGAAGGTGGTTTCGTTCACCCAGTTAAGCATTTTGCTGTACTGGTCATTGTCCATACAGGTGCAGTAATCATGAGCAATGCACATATTGCGGACACCATAGCTGTCCAGAAAGGTTTCGATTTTCATTTCGTTTTGCCTCCGTTTTGCTCCGGTTTCAGAGCGTTTCCAGATCGTTTTCAATCTGGTTCGCTTCCGTTTCGTTTACATAGACTTCAAGATAGATTCCCTCGAAACAGCCGCTTGCGCTGTAACTGATCGTGGCAGATTTGATTGCGGGGCGGAGTTTGTCCCATTCGTTGCGAGTGAGATAGACGTTACGCCACTTGCGCGGCATGGTAGTTGCGATAGCTGTCATATGTATTACCCCTTTCGATTTATTGCGAATGGTTTTCTTTTGTGATATAATCTGGTTGTCACCAACTTTGATCCGCTCCGGCCAGTGATATAAATCTTTACATACTGAAAGTATGTGTGCGGTTTCACCTTACATAGCCGCAGATTTTTATAATGAAATGGAGGGGTCACTGTGGAGCAGAACGTTTTCGTGCTTTGCTTTGCGCTGATCGTACTGGCAATCAAGCGCGGTTGATGACAGCACCGGCAGGCTTGCGCTTGTCGGTGTTTTCTTTTGTGACAACCAGATTATCACCGCCTTTCGGCGTGGATGAGGGCTTTAAGGATGAACCCTCGAGAACCTTCCGGCAGGAATCATTTTCAAATTACTTACCTTTCGGTTTCTTGTTCTCCGCCCTGCGGTGCAGATTGCAAGACCTGAAAGGCTCGGCCTTTTCTATTGTTGGGCACAAGCTTTTTCCCGTGCTCCGCAATCATAGGCATCCCCTCTTTCGTTTTTATTGCTGATCATCAGATGTGAGCGATTGCTCGACAGCCGATAATCTGACCGGATTCGTTGCGGACTGCGTCGTCCACAATGAAAACGTCGGAACGGTTGCGGCATGCCTGCGCAGTCAGCGCAGACACAAGATAAATTGTTTCTGGCTGCGGGTCGGGCAAACCGGTTACGGCACCGTAGCTGCACTGGTTTACTACGATACCGTTTACTTCGGAAACCCTTTCGCGGGTCTGAGCGGCGCGGGCAATCGAGCCGCTCGGCTCGATGGTTGCGAGGACGGAATTGTCCTCGCGCAGGAAGGTGATTGCGTGCGGTGTGCAGTTGATGATTTTCATTTTGTTTTACTCCTTTTTTGTTTTCGTTTCCGGTCGGTTTTGTTTTCGTTTCCGGCCGGTTTCGGTTGCGTTTCTTATGCGTTCCAGACGGTTACGATCTGGACGATTTCATCATCCAGAATCGTTTCCGTGCCCATCGTATCGAAGGTGACCGCGACTTTCACATTGCGCGGGGCAACGTAGTCCTCTGCATTCCAGAGGTTACCGTCCTCGGTTTCGATAGTCGTGATTGCGTAATCACGGTCATCGGTCGGGTACGAAACCGAATAGATTTCGCCAGCGATTGTGCGGGTTTCCGATTTATTTTCAATCGGATTTGCTACCGGCGCGGACACGCTACCGGTCATAAGGGTTGCGAGGAGCAGAGAAATTGTGCTTTTAATCATGGTGAAAACTTCCTTTCTATGTGTCGGTTTTGGGTAAAAGAAAAGCACCCGGATTGGGTGCTTGTGTTTATTAGGTTGTTATGATATGATTGCGGTAGAAAGTGAGGTGAAAATATGTATACTAAAGAGGATTTAGACAATGTGATTGATTTTATTGTGTACCAGAAATTGAATGCTTGTGAAAGTGAAAGCAGTCGCAATTATTTACAATTATTTCTTGATAATTGCAAAGTAGAAAACGATGACGCTTTCACCGAAAAAGTGTTCAAATTAGCAATCAAATATCCCAATCTTGTCGAATTGTCTAAAGATTTGCATTGTGATGTCATGCGGTTGCAGAAAATTATTTTTTATCAGCAAATCGACGACAAAACAATCACAGGAGTTGCAAAACTCAAACAAGCTGAGCGTATGCATAAAGGTCCTGCGGAACTTTTCTTGCGGAGCCAAGCGAATTTATTCTTAACCGGGAGAGATTTTTCTATCAAAAAATATCTCTTGACTTTCGAGAAACATATTAACATGGAACTTCCTAAGCCTGATTATCTCGAAAAGAACTCTGTTTACGATTTTGAATGGAAAGATTGCTAATAAAAACCGACCGAGTTTATTCTCGGTCGGTTTTTTTCAATGTTACGTCGCAGTAACTTTCGATTGCGTCAGTTACTAACTCTGTTACACTTTTTTTGCCACGAATAGCGGCTTGTGTTTTAAGATAGTCTTTACTCCCTTTAGGTAGACTTAAAGTAATTTTGTCATATTTGCTACGAGGAGTAGCTTTTGCTTTCTCGATTTCAGCAATACACAGAGCTGCGAGTGCATTGTAGTCTACTGTCGTTTGTTCTGACATATAATTTCCTCCTTTGAGCAAGGAAAAGCCCCGGAACATGGTTGTTCCGGGGCTTGTTTACTTTTCGGTTTTCTTGCGGAGATCTATCCCATATGCTTCCAATATAGCGTTGGTAATAAGGGCGTTAATTCCAGAAAACCCTCGTATGTCACATTCTTTCTTGAGTCTATCTTTTCCTCCTTTGGGAACTTGGAATGAAACCCTATCGTAGTTTCTTTTTACAAAATCACTATCATATTGATTCTTATTCATTATTTCACCGCCTATACAGAAGTATAGGTTCATTTTATCATGAACTTAGGAAAAGGTCAATTTTTTACGCGGCGGTGACTGACGTAAAAAGGATGCACTTTTCCTGTGCATTGCGATTATTTTGCTCTTATCGCAGAGCAAGATGGTATACTTTCGGGTTAGAAAGATACCGGTCGCGCCGGTCTTACGATTGCATAGCCAGCGCGGCGCAGACCGTCAACCAGAATCATAACGGTTGCAGGGGTTGCCGCGTTTTCACCTGCAACCTTTACGGTTGCGTAACCCTGATTGAACGCAATCGTTGCGGATCGCATTGCGCGGTGGTTTTCGCCTGCGCAGAAATCACGTAACACGTTTATTGCGTGGCGGCGGTTGCGGACGGCACGTTTGCTCGTAGGCATTGCGATTGCTACGAACAATGCCGCGGCTACGTTCTCCGGTAGTTTGCGACCGGTTGCCGCGTGGACTGCGGCAAAATCGTTCTTGCGCGACCATGCCGGAATCTTCGCAGGCGTGCACTTTGCCACCATGCGGATTCCCACCGCATTCTTCACGCCGTACGCCTTTTCGTACTGAAAAGGCACAAAGCCAGATTGCGGTGTGCTCATACGAAGTCGAGGCAGGTCACTTGCGTAAGTGCGGACTTTTGCCCCGCTTGCGTTGCGGGTTCCGCATTCCCAGTTTTCCATCATGTCTTGCACTTCCTTTGCGTTGTTTTTTAGTCCATTGGTTGGTTATCCACCCGCACCGCGTGGAGGTTGGACTGTTGCGGGCATGGGCGGTTTGCACCGCCCTGTCGGTTACTTCTCGTAAACCTCGTATGCGTTGCCAGTGATACGGACGCGAACGCCCATAAAGAACTGCTTGTACAGAGTGTCAGAGGACGACTTAAGCTGTTTGCCACCGCGCGGAGTGATAACCGCGTCGTGCAGTCGGATCAGATCGCACTTGCACGGCTTTACGCGGATATCTTCCGGCAACAGTGCCGTGTACAGGTCAGCCAGCATTTTCATTGCCTTGGTTGCGCTGATTGCGTCGTTTGCTTCAAAGTCCGGCGTGAGGGTGTCACGGATAACGCCGTCTTTCGTCTTGCTTACGAGAACAGCGGCTTTGCCGCCACGGCCCTGAAGACGGACGTGACCCTTGAACAGGTGGTCAAAAAAGCCGTCGGCAAGGGCGTTAAAACCGACAGAGTCCGCAAGGCTTGCACCGTCGTGAGCGTCGGCGTATGCCTTGTTCGCGTGTTTCCATTGCAGTTCGGTGGGCGTTTCAGCGACAACCGCCTTGCCGCTGTCCTTGTCAATCTTGACGGATACACGGTTGTAAGTGTACCCCATTACGAACGCGGTGAGAACGTCGGAACGGTTGCCGGAAGCAACCAGAGCAGACAGGGCAGACTTGCGGTTCTGCTTGCTGATATCCTTGCACGATTCATCAATGCTTGCAAACGCCTTTGCGCTTACGGTTGCGGTTGCGGTGTCGCGGTTGTCGTTGTACGCCTTGACAGCGTTCTTAATGTTTTCCATAGTCATAATAAAACCTCCAGTATGTAAAGTCCTTGCGTGAATATGTACTTGCCTTGCGGCATTGGCACCGGGGGGTCAATTGAAGGGGACCCCCCGGGGGGAAACCTGTTATGTACTGCCTGCGCGGTTTTGGATAACCGCAAACCCCGCCGCCGCTTGCGCGGTTTTGGTACGTGTTTTCACGGACACGCTAAACGTAGCTTGCTTGCGGGGGCTAAGCCCGTCCTTGCCTACTCTGCGCGGTGCACCTGTCACGATTGAACCGCATATGCAGAACGCAAGCACTTTCCCACCCGCAAGCGCAACGCGCCCGCGGAAAGTCGTGCAATTCCGTTATGCACGACCGGAAAGCGGTATTCTCACAACTGTTCTTTTCGACCTGTCAAGCATAACGCCCGCCCGCCCTCTATCGAGGGAAAAGCGGTGCACTCGAAACCCGCCCGCCCTCTATCGAGGGAAAGCGGTACAAGCCGAGAAGTCGCTGTTCACTTGTCAAACTTCACGCCGGACGCCGTCCGGACTTCACGCTATAGGGGGCGCGCCCCGTGCCCTATACAGTGGGCACTGTCCCTGTCAAGCCGTCCGGCGGGGTGCCGTTCCTTGACTGTGCTCACAGTATAGCACTCTGTGCGCACAGTGTCAACACTTTTTTCAAAAAAATTTTTGGGGGCAATTTTTTCAAAGATAATGAAAACGCACGCGCGCGTAGAGGTTCGCAAAACAGGCGAAAAAGACGAAAACAGGGATTTAGAGCACGGAAAAGTTTTTAGAAAAAATCAGAAAAGCGCGCAAAAAAGATTTTTCCGTCGTGCTGCACGCCTATTTTTTGAGAATTCCGCCCTCTGTCCTGCCGATCACCAGAAGACAACACGCCAACACTATGTTAAGAAAATAACATATGAGCGACTGTTCATATATCCAACTTTAGGCGTAAAGATATGTGTCTTGACACCTCAAAAAATCGGCCTGCTTCAAAAATCGACTTTTCAAGTATACTATAAAACAGCATTCCGGCACTTTTCAGCGGTGTAAATGCTTCTTTTTTATCATATGGGGTATATTTTACACTTTTCCAGATATTTTACCAGTTTCAGGAAAGGTAGTTACCTCATCTCACTCTACCCCATATTTTCCCCCTCTTTCCCCGAACTTTCGCTCTCCTCCCCATCCCTTTTCCCCTCTTTAATCCCCGTTTCCTCAATTTCGTGCGCTGTTCCCGAGTTTTCGCCACTCCCCCTTTCCCGAACACTCGAAAAAGGTGCATTCCTATAATCTGCTGTAACCGTCAGCTCGAGTATAGCCAGCCACAAGCTCTACGGAAGCTCTACTGCAGCTCCATCATGCATCTGTCACGCAGGTCTACAGCTGCCATGCAATCCTGTATCTAACTTATCATCTCCTTATCTCCCGCCAGAAGGGAATACTGCCTATAGCACTATGTAGCACTACACACTCCTGCTCTACTATGATTGTTCTCTGCTATATAAATTAGCCGCCGCGATCTCTAAAACCCACCCCTATAGTTTCCATACATTTCCACATATTGCCTACAATGCCCTGTATTCGCCTCAGAATGCCCTGTACTGGCTTTTTGTATTCTCGTGGTATAATTTCCCATCCGCATGTCAAAATCGATTACAGCTCAATTCTGCCGCCAGAACGAAAATGGTTCTTCAATGATTGACGTACCTCTCCATACCTGCTCTATCACAGAGGCGTATCCGCTCATTAAAACAGCCGGCCAAGGTCTAATGGTCGGCTTTATCTATTTCAGTATTGCTACCTAAGTATTGCTACATAGGTCTAAGCCAGCCAGAAGAGCATACTTCAGATTGCTATTTTCCCATTCAGCAACATGCACAAAAGAATTCTCAATCTTTATGCATCTTTTTCTTCAACTTCGCGTCCCAAAAACGCCTTTTTTGTATAGTAGTTAATAGAAGCAAAAAAAATCCAATTACCCCGCGGAGGAGGTATTCAGATGGCAAAACGACCAGCTATCCACACGACATAGAAGAACCCAAAGTTCCGTAGCTACGATGGCCGCAGCGGATTCGATTTCATCCCTATCCCCGTAACTCCTGACCTCAAGTCTGTCTCTCCGGCTGGGAAGATCCTGTATTCTCTCATGCTCTACCGAATGCAGCTATCAAAAAGCCGGCCAGAATGGATTGACGAAGATGGCGAGCCATTCATCTATTACTCTCTCAAAGATGTTATGAACGACATCTCTTGTGGAGAGAAGAAAGCGCTGCAGATATTTAAGGAGCTTGAAGAAGCACATCTGATTCGCCGACACAGCCAATGTCAGTTCTCTACCCCGCGCATTTATATACCGACCAATCGTTCAGACGAAGCGTGACGCTCCTCTTGAGTGAGCCTCATTCTGAGTGAGCCTCATTCCGCGTGATTCCATTTCTCCATTTCTCTGGCTGGCATTTTCAAAATCTGCCCAGCTCAGCCTATGTATTTATGATTAAGTATTTTGATTATGTATTTATGATTAGTGTATTTATGATTAGGGTTTGATTTGGAAGGACGACGAGTTTGATTTGGAAGGACGATAAGTTTGATTTGGAAGGACGGCGGGTTTGATTTGGAAGGACGCGAGTTCGATTTGGAAGGACGGGAAGCAACATGGGTAAATCCCAGCCAGAAAAAACGCAGTTGGCCGAGCTGACCCTGCGTGACATAGCCAACTCCGGGGCTGATTTACATGAGTTCGCCGCCGTTGTTCCCTTCACACTGGAGGGCAATGGACAGCGGGCTTATATTCCGACCTCGGTACTGCGGTACTACAACCCCAAGGTGAAACTTGAGCCAAAGGATATCCGTTATCTCGACCCGGACTTCTTTGAAGCACGCATTAGAGATATCGGAGCCAATCCAGCCGCGAAGCCTTATAAGCGAGATGTTTCAACAGCCACTCCGGCCTATGGCTCTTTCGTCTGGCTGCGCGTCCCGCTCGAAGGCGGGAGCTATTATGACGTCACGCCAACCGAGGCGCAGAAGCTGATGATGCTCCTGACTACTACTGACAAGCACCTGATGATCGCGGCTGACGTGTATCCGCCGGACATCGTGAACTATTTGTCAAAGGTGTTCCAGCTGACCGCGCCAGTTGTTCAGGGAATGCTGCGGACGTTCCGAGCGAGAGACTTCATCTGGCAGAATGACCGCGGCGAGTGGTTGTTTAACCAAGACCTGTTTCGCAGGGGTGAGATTACACGACGCGAGTCTACGAAAGCGGAGCAGAGCGGTTTCAGGTATGTGAGGATGTATTTCTCCTCTATCGCACAGATGTATAGGACTGAGTCCATGAGTCTGGGGCTGAAATACCTGCTTCCGATGCTTCCTTATCTGCATAAGGACTTCAACGTATTTTGTCTGAACCCCTTTCAGGATGATCCGTTTCTGGTGGCTCCTCTTACAGCCGCTCGGCTTTGTGCCGCTGGTGGCTATGAGCGAAGCGGTTACGGAGAGTTGACCAGCCTCTATTACAACCAAGTCATCCGAACCAGCAAAGGAACGGAGACGATTATGACCCGGCTGAAAGAACCGTTCCACGGTTTGCCGGTCGGAAGCATTATGTTAAACCCCCGCGTATTTTACACCGGTAACAAAGCGATAGCCGCCGAGCTTGAACCTCTGTTTCTGGTGCGGAAGCGTGGCAAGTATAAAAAACGACGCAAGAAAACAGAAAACTAATTCTCAAGGAAGTGCAAATATTATGAACGCAAATACCAACTATGTAACCCAGGAATTCATCTTTAACGACCAGCAGGTACGCACCGTTGTCCGTGACGGCGAGCCGTGGTTTGTAGGCAAGGATGTAGCCGATATTCTCGGGTACAAGAATCAGCGTGATGCTTTAGCGAAACATGTAGACGATGAAGATAAAAATAGCGTCGCGATTCGCGACGGTATTCAGGGCAACCCAAATAAAGTTGTTATCAACGAATCAGGTCTTTACAGCCTCATCGTTGCAAGCAAGCTGCCGACTGCAAAGGTTTTCAAGCGTTGGGTGACTTCCGAGGTTCTGCCCACTATCCGCAAGCACGGCGCTTACATGGACACGGACATCATCGAGAAGTCTCTGGCCGATCCTGATTTTCTCATCCAACTGGCTACCACGCTGAAGGAAGAGAAGCAGCGCCGAATGGAAGCCGAAGCTAAGATCGCCGCCGATGAGCACAAAGTTGATTTCTATAACGCGGTCGGCAGCACTTCCGCAACTCTCACCATCGAGCGTTTTGCAAAGCTCGTAACTGAGAAACTCGGCATCCAGACTGGCCGCAACCGCATGTTCCAGTGGCTCCGCAAAAATGGCTTCCTGCAGGCTAACAATATGCCGTATCAGCGTTACATCAACAACGGCTGGTTCAAGACCTACGAGGTCATCAAGGCCGGTCACGCCTTCACCGTTCCTTCCATTACCGGCAAGGGTCAGCAGAAGCTGTTCGAGAAGTTCGCGGCTGAGGCTTAAAAAGCAAGGAGAGCGAGGCGGCCGCTTTTGCCGCCAGAAAACCAATAAAAGGAGAAAACTAAATGAAGAAAAACCACTGCATCCACGATGACTGCGAGTATTGCTCGCGCTACAACTCCTGCAACATGACAGCAGATGATGTCTGCGGGTACGCAGTTGTATAGGTAGATCTTGAGCCAAGTGAATATTGGCTCGAAATGAGTTACTACCAAGCGGGCGATCCTGACGCGCACTTGTCTATGCGTGATCGTCTCCGCGCCGAATATAGTGGCGAGGTGACTGAATGACGAATGCCGTATACATTCCAAGTGTGGACGGCAAGGATGTCTACCTCGCAAACCACTATGACCGTCCAACCGAGATCGGATACAACATCCGGTCTTCGGACGGCGGGTTCAATCTGAAGCGATTCAGAAACACGCTGGATTACTCGCTCGACCTGCTCAAGTTGAGAGACGTCTACGAGCGGGTATACCGCCGCAGGAATTTCTCTTTTGAGTTGGGCGGCAAGGAATACACCCACCGTGTTATCAACGTGACGGCGCATTACGCAGTCAAGGCATTCAACCGTATCCGCAAGACGCTGTACATCAAAAACGGCTGGCGATACGATGAGATTGCCGAGAACATGGATGACTGCGTGTATGTTGTCGACGGCGAGCTGATTGCCATCCAGTGCGACACGAATGTCCAGAACCCCCTACCCCATTCCGTACTCGGCAAGTATTTCTATCTGGAAGACGGCCAGTACAAAGCAAAGATTAACATTGCCACCGAGGTTAGTGTTGCTGACATCCGCGAGGAGCTTTACGAAAAGGGCTTCTATTGTGACGGTATCCATTATGTTCGTTACAAGCGGTCGGCCGGTTCTTCTCGTGTTGGCAAGTGTTTGTACATCGATGAACGCCTCTACCCCGCTATGCACAAGTGGGAGATGTGCGGCATCAAGGTGCAGCCGGGACAGGCGATTGACCTCGCTGCTCTGGAAAGCTATATCGCGCTGACGGCAAGCTCTATTGTGGACACGCTGGAGGTGCGGCCGGAGAACTTTCTGGTAATCGATGATTTTGAGAGCACGTTTACGGATGACGTTATCGCGACCAGAGTGCGTGAAGACGGTCATCTGGTGTCTGGCCCCGAGCACGTCGAGATCACGAACAGCATCTGGGACGGTCAGTCTTTGATGGACAAGTCTCTGTTTGGCCCCAAGTACGAGCAGTACGGCATGCTGCTGCTCCGAAACCGATTTTTCAAGTCCTGCTGCTTCAACGCAAACATTCAGCAGTTCCTTGCTGACCACGGGATTACGAAAATCGAGCAGCTGAACGGATTCACGTTAGCGAAGTCCATAGAGGACATCAAGCTGATCACTACACCGTCCAGCATTAAGTATTTGAAGTTTGGCCGGCTGCGCGAGTGGCTGAAACGTACTGACCCTATGTTCGGCGTGGTAAAGCATGAGAAGAAGACACACTTCTTTGACGGACGTATGGTGTCTACCCATTATCAGCTACTGAATACTCTGCAGATGTCGCAGGAAGAGGTGGATGAGTTCCTCGAACCGTCCATCGAGTACATGCGACAGCTGAAGAACAATCCGGCGGTTATGCGCTATCATCTGAAACAGCAGTCGGCGGCCAGTGAGATGAAGTCTCCACTGCTGACCAGAAACGACATTATCTTCCGTCTGTTGGGTATCAACGACAGATTCGCACAGACGCAGATGTATGCCGAGTTCCGAGACGGGCTGATTCGTTCGTATCAGAACAACATCCGTCGCGGCCATGTTTTGGTCAACGGTAATTATTCAACTCTGGTCGGCAATCCACTGGAAATGCTGAAAGCGTCTATTGGGCAGTTCGACGGCGAGTCGTCTATCCCGGTTGGTCATGTGATGTCACTGCGGTTTGATGACGGTCAGCGTCTACTGGGGTCACGCAGTCCGCATGTGTGTCAGGGGAATATCTTGCTGGCGGACAACCTGTATGTGCCTGAAGTGCGCCGGTATATGAACTTAACAGAAGAAATCGTATGCTTGAATTCTATCGGCGAGAATATTTTACAAAGATTGTCAGGTGCTGATTTTGACTCGGACACGTGCATGTTGACTGATGATCCGATGCTGATTAAGGCGGCTGAGAAGAATTACTCCCTCTTCAAAGTTCCGACTTCGTTGGTTGAGTCTAAAAAAACCAAGCGTGCTTATACCAGTGCCCAGCAGACAGACCTCGACATCAAAACTAGCGAAAATATGATCGGCGAGATTATCAACCTTTCTCAGGAGCTTAACAGTCTGCTTTGGGATAAGCTCAACAGCGGCGCGGCTTTTGAGGATGTGGCTGAGATTTACTATGATACGTCTATGCTAGATGTCATGAGCGGCCTGGAAATTGATAAAGCAAAAAAAGAGTTTGTGGTAAACAACCGCGACGAGTACAAGCGCCTGAAAGCTAAGTATGAGCGCCGTGACGACAAGGGTCGCGCAATCAAGCCGAACTTCTTCGGGACGCTTGCTCGCCGTAAAGGATACTATGATAGCGAAAAGAAAGCCTATCTGTTTCACAAAACCGCGATGGACTACGTTCAGCACACAATCAACCGCTGCCGGTTCTGGCGAGGCTCGTACAAAGCAAATAAGCCCTTTAGTTATGTAATCGACCCGGTAATGGTCGGCACGGCTGGGGCGCGGTATGAGCTGGCACGGAAGTTTATTGAAGCTGTTCGAGATGCGCGCCGACAGATAGCTTCCATCTATGGAGCTCTGGCGTCTCCTGTCAAAGATGGAGATAATCATGATGCCAATGAACGCTATGAAGCATACTGGGACGAGATTAAGGAAATTAAGCGAGATTTGATTGAATATGTTGGAAAATACAAATGCAATACGGCTACTATGTATGTTATCTTGCGTGACATGGAGAAAGAAGAAAATTCAGACGTGAGTAAGCTGCTCTTCGATTCTTTGTTCGGGACGGCGAACTCTTCGTTCTACGAGATGCTCGAGACGAGCCGTGAGCCAATTCAGATCGCGACCGAATGCCTGACAGGTAGTGTAAAGCTGTACGGTTATACATTCGAGGCGTATGAGGCAAAACGCCGTGTGTTTGAAGAGCTCTACGAAGCAGAAAAAGAAGAACGTCGCAAAGAACGAAATCGACCTCACACTATGCAGGAAATTGCGAAGATCCTCCGAGCGAACATTGAGAAAAAGCAGAAAATGACAAGTTGACATAAAAAATCGAGAGAAGTATGACACATAAAAATGGAGCGATATTCCGAAATTTCGGGAATCGCTCCATTTTTTATTTTTCTCCAAAGTGGTATAGAAAGCGATTTTTCGTCGTTCTAACCTATCAAAAATTAAGGAGACATAACGATTTGATCCGAATTTCCAAGGCTGAGAGAGCCGCCATCTACAAACTTTATCCAGAGCTTCGTGTTCCGCGTACCGCCACCGGCAAGTATTGGCTGTGCGAGGAGGAGAAGTACCTCCGCGTTATCCCACATAACAAGGACGCCGCTGCACTGCTTGACGTTATCGACCGTCGCCGCGCACGACTGGCTGCCCTTGCCGAGGAGGCTAATGCGTGAAGACTGACTGGCTCAGAAAAGAAGATGAGAGCGAGTACGCCTACATTTACCGTATCGGCAATATCAAAGAGCAGATTGGTTCTTGGCAGGACGTAGCTGACCTGCTGAACTATCAGCTTGGCTACCAGTACACCGAGAGCAAGTACCGCAAGGACTATGCGGCATTCTGCAAACTCTTTGAAGCCAACCGCGATAAGCTGACCGATAACAGTGCTCAGCTTCACGAGATTGAACAGCGCGAGCTTGAGCTCCGCAAGGAACAGCGCAAGTTCTACGACCAGCGTCAGGCACTGACACGCGTAGTCAACGCAAAGGCACGCGAAGAAAGCCTGCACGAGTGCATTATCCGCTCGGCTGAGCAGCTCAATATGAGCAAGCCACTGGTTCCGCTGTCTCGAGCGGGAGAAGTTCATCGACTCGGGACAGAAGCCCTGCTGGTTCTGACCGATTGGCACTATGGCATGGTATGCGACAATCCGTTCAACAGCTATAACCCAGAGGCATGCGCTCAGCGTGTCCGCCGCCTGATTGATGAGACGGTAGAGCGTCTGCTGATGCATCAGGTCACCGACCTGCATATTCATCTGCTGGGCGATTTTGCTCATGGAGCAATTCATCCTACAGTTCGACTGGAATCGGTCGAGAATACCTGCGACCAGCTGATGCGCGTCTCAGAAATTCTTGCCGAGGCAATCCATGAGATCTCTGCGGCTGTAGACCGTGTAGATGTGTTTGCTACTTACGGCAATCATATGAGAACCGTCCAGAACAAGAAAGAAAGCATCCACGCCGACAATATGGAGAAAATCATCCCTTGGTGGCTGGCAACACGACTCAAGGATGACGATACCATCAACGTCTGCCCGATGTGCGAGGAGTTCATCACAGACTTCATCGGCGGCAAGACCGTTGTTTCTACACACGGCGATCTGGACACGGTTCGAGACTTTGGCGTGACGGCGAATATGTTGCTGTCGCGCGACCTTGGCACTCCGGTGGATATTGCCATCATGGGTGACAAGCACCATGCAGAATCGCTTGACCGATTCGGTGTGGACAGCATGATCGCGCCGGCTCTTTGCGGTTCGGACAATCATGCACACGGCAAGCGACTTTATGCTAAGCCGAGCCAGCTCCTGATGACTTTCGAGCAGGACTATGGCCGCGATGCCGTGTATTATCTCAAACTGGAGGAAGATTAAAGCATGGCAAGAGCCAAGAAGAAAGAAGATAAGAACACGCTGTATTATGCTGCACTGTACTCGAAGCACTCCGAACTGTACGAGATGGCTTACGAAGACAGCAAGAAGGTTGTAAACAGCGTGTTGGACAGCATTAAGCAGCTTCTCAAGGAATGCGAGGTGCTATCGCTGCCGGACTTCGGCAAGTTTGAAAACCATGAGCGTAAATCTTACCAGATGGTAGACAACTTCCCGGGTTCTGATGGCAAGAAGCGCATTGTACCGACTAAGCACACGGTGCGATTCACTGCTTTTCCGAAGCTGAACGAAGCCTCCGACCAGTTCTACGCTACGATGCAGGAGGCGGAAGGTGGTGAGGGTTAATGGCATTAGTGCCTAAGATTCCCACCATCCCTAAAAAAGAAGACAAGCTCACACCCGCAGTAAAGCCGCACCAGATTAAGCGATGCGTCTGCTGCGGGACGGAATATTCCCGCGCGACCGATTTTTACAATGCACCGAACACAATGCTGTATCGCAACAACAGCGGCCGACTTCCTGTCTGCCGAGGTTGTATTGATGCGCTGTTCGACCGCTATCAGGAAATGTTCGATGCAGACACGGCGATTCGGCGTATCTGCATGAAGTTTGATCTATACTACTCTCCCACTCTGGTTGAAGCATCCAAAGAGATGGGAGCACATAAGAGCCGTATGTCGGCTTATATCGCAAAATTGAACCTCAACGCTTATGACAGCAAGACTTACGATTCGACGATTCGTGAGGAACAGGACTTGGCTTTGCAGACCTATGAAGATACCGAAACCCCTACTCAGCAGACAGATTTTCAAGTAACCAAGGAACTGATGAATGAGTGGGGGCTTAACTTTACCGCCACCGAGTATGAATTCCTGCAGAATGAGTATGAGGACTGGCTGGCGAAGTGTGTCGTCAAAGGCAAGTCACAGCAATCTCTGGTTCGCGAGCTCTGTATCATCAAGCTGCAGCAGAACAAGATGCTGTTGGACGGCAAGGTGGACGTATATCAGAAATTGACCGACACCTATCAGAAGACACTCGACCGTGCTGCTCTGACGCCGAAAATCGTTGAAGCAAAGGATCGAGAGTCGGAAATCCCGCTCGGAAAGATGATTAAGCGATTCGAGGATCACGACCCGATTCCGGAACCGCTTCCAGAGTGGAAGGATGTGGACGGTATCGTCCGTCTCATCAGCATTTACTTTCTCGGCCATTTGTGCCATATGCTTGGCATTAAGAACCGACACGCCAAGATGTACGAGGACGAAATGAACAAATATCGCGTCGATGACCCTGATTTGGAGGATCTCGATGATGAGGACGTCTTTGACGCCATTATGAATCGCGCTATGGAGGGTGTTGACCTTCTGGCAGAAAAGGAAGCCGGAGAAGAGAACGGCGGTGATGCCTGATGGATGCCACCAAAGCTGAAAAAATTGAACGAGGTATGTGCAAGTGGGTTAGTTTCTATCGAGCTAATCCACATCGTTTTGCTCAGGATTATCTCGGCATGAAATGGCTGGCGATGTTCCAGTGCATCCTGCTGGACTTAATCTGTCTGAACACCTATGTGATGATTATCGCTTCTCGCGGCATGGGTAAGTCCATGATCGTGGCGGCGGCCATTTGTGTTCGGTGTATTTTGTATCCCGGTTTGGAAGTCACTGTCGCAGCCGGCGTCCGAAGTCAGTCAACGAACCTATTGAACAAGATAGTCGAAAAGTTCATGCCTGACTCGCCCAATCTAACGAACGAGATTGAAGATTACAAAGTGACGCCTAGCGAGGCGTATATCAAATTCAAAAATGGCTCCGTGGTCAAAGTTGTAACAGCGCGTGATTCTTCACGTTCTGCGCGTACAAACTGGATGATTGCGGACGAATTCGTGCAGATTCCGAAGGATATTATTGATAAGGTGCTCAGAAAGTTCAAAGCTGGCGAGCGTACCCCGGGCTTTTACAGTTTCCCGAAATACAAGAACTATCCAAAGGAACGTAACACGGAGACCTATATCAGCTCGGCATACTTCAAATGGCATTACAGCTGGGCGAAATTTAAGGCTTATTTTAAGTCGATGATCAAGAGCGAACCGTATATCGTGTGCGGATTCCCTTATCAACTTCCTGTTTCTGCGGGATATTACCCGATGGAACAGATTCGAGAAGAGATGCAGGAAGATGATTTCAACGAGATAAGCTGGAGCATGGAAATGTGCTCAGAATTTTATGGCGAGTCCGAACGTGCATTCTTCTCTTTTACAGACCTAAACTCTGTCCGGCGCATCACGCGCCCAGTCTATCCGCGGCCTATGTATGCGGCACTCGGCGATCCCAAGCTGAAGTACCCAACAAAGGAACCCGGAGAAATTCGCCTGCTGAGCTGCGATATCGCAACCTCCGGCGGCGCGAAGAACGACGCAACAGCGATCACTCTGTTGCAGCTCCTGCCTAACAACTCCGGACAGTATATCCGCAATGAATGTTACATGGAGACCATTGATGGTGGTCATGGTCAAGACCAAGCGATCCGTATCCGTCAGCTTTATGATGATTTGGATGTGGATTATGTCGTAGTTGATACCAATGGTGGCGACGCCCCTCCTTCTGGCGACAGTTGGAGTGTAGCGCGGAAGAAAACGGGAACCCTGAGACGGGAATCCGACTGGAAGGCTTCGAGTAAAGACGAAGTCACAGGCAACGCATACGAGGTGATCTCGCCAATTTGGCGAACTATAATCCTCGCACGAGTCCGCGCCATCTCACGTAGATGAAAAGATATGCTCATCTTACGGGAAATAAACCGTAAGTTTCTGGATAAAAAACCAGAAAGAAAAGGTGAGGTCGGAATATCAATCTATGATCAACTCGTTCAAGACCTTTACGACGAGACCCGAGGAGTTGAGTATAAAGCATGGTCGTGCATCAATGACGAAAATATGGCGGCACGAAGTCGCAATCCGAATGCTCCGAGAGTTATATACAGCATCAAAGCATCTGCTTCGAAGAACTCCGAGATGGCAGTTTCCCTTCGAGACTGTATCAAACGAGGCAAACTGCGCCTGCTTATCAACGAAATTGACGGCGTTGAGCTGCTCGAAAAGAGCAAGGCTTACCGCAAACTCTCCGTTGAGGAACAGGTTGCATACCAGCACCCGTACTACCAGACTACCGCCTTTGTAAACGAGACGATCAACCTCGAATACGAGATGGCCGGTCAGAACATCAGGGTGTACGAAGTATCCGGTATGCGTAAAGACCGTTACTCGAGTCTGGCTTATGCCAATTACATTGCATCCGAACTGGAGCGCGACCTGCGCCGACGGTCAACGGATGAATTCAAATACGCGCCACGGTGCGTTTCGACCGTGGAATTTTAACTTGGAGGTGACATCATGGCTGAAAATCCAAAGCCGCTGATTGATGAGGCGGAAGATGGTGCAACTATCGTCACCTCATTTGCCGACCGCGAAACTGCGGAGCGATACAAGCACGCTGTTGCGACATATGACCCGCAAAATCGCATGTACAGCGCATATCTCAACGATGGCGCTTCAGCAAGCACGCTGACTACCAGCACGATTTCCTCTCTGGGCGAAGGAGCGCAATCCAACCTGTCCAGCGTCCAGAGTATCAATGCTATTATCCGCAAGTACATCAACATTGATGACATTGTTGGCATGGTCGTACAGTCCATTCAAAACAACATCAACACGGATATCCGGCTGTCGTACCGCAACTTCAACGGGGCCCGAAACAAGACCAAAACGCTGGAAAAAGCACAGGCTATCCTGAATGATTTCAACTCTCAGGTGCGAGTCGAGCAGTTTATCCGAGAAGCAATTATCACGGCATATATTGAGGGCAACTTCGCGGCTGTGCTTCGCAACAATACGGAGAACTGGCAGATTGATTGGCTCCCGTTGGATATTATCGAGAACTCCGGGTATGAGAGCAATGGCAATCCGGTTCTGCTGGTGGGCATCGAAAACCTGAAGTCTGCACTACAGAAGACCATGCTCAAGAACAAGCAGCGCAAGCCTCTGTTCTTCAACGACACGCAGGAAGAGGTCGAAGCAACCTTCCCGAAAGAGGTCGGTGAAGCGATGAAGGCTAAGGAGACCTATGCCATTCTTGACAACAATTATACTTATATGGTTCGCGTCAATAATTTTGGCAAGAAATATGGTGTCTCCCCTATCTTCCGCGCAATGTCTTCCGTTTTGATGCTGGAGACTTACCGCAACGCAGATGAGACCACGGCGAAAAGCAAGGCTAAGAAAATCATCCATCAGGTGATGAATGAGAAATGTCTTGGACCCAGTGCTGACCGCCGTTGTTTTGAAGAACAGGCATACAACCATGACAATCTGATGCAAGCGTGGAAAGCCAGTACGGTTGTTGTTACCACTGGCCCATCCGTTAAGGAAATCAAGTATGTTGAGCCGGAGGTAAACGAAACCTCTGCGGAAACGGTAAATCTGTACCGCAACAAAGTTCTTTCGTCTCTGGGCGTCGCCTTTCTGGCAGCAGACAAGTCCCAGACGGCTTCCACTGCCAACATCAACCTGTCTCAGCTGCTCAAGTGTATCAACTCTATCTCTGAGCAGGTAGAGCGTATGTTGGAACATTTCTACCGTCAGGTTCTGTCGCTCAACGGCATTGGTGCCGAGTATATCCCGAGTGTAAAGATTATCGATTCTGAACTGCTCGACATGGATATGCGTATGGAGCTTAGTAAGCTGCTGTACAGCACGTTTGCTGTCAGCCGTGAGACCGCCCTCGGCATGGTCGGCATCGACCTTGAGGATGAACGGGTTAAGCGCGAAAAGGAAGAGGCTGACGGTCTCAGCGATATCTTCCTTCCGTATGCTACCTCGTATAATTCTGATGGCAACGCTGACGGCGAGAGCGAACCCGGCCGACCGGCTGATTCCAATGACCCGGACAAACAGGGATACGACGAAACCTACAACGACACACGGGAGTAAGCAATGGAAAAAAAGCTGAAACTGGTTTGCCCGTATTGCAAGCGGGACTACTTTCTATTATGCAAATCAGGCATCTGCAAACCAGCGGATGCCTTTTTTGAAGAAGAAAACGCTGAACTGATCGCACAAAAACTGAAAGAGCGCGGTCTGGAGTTTGGCGTGACGAAGGAGGTGAACGAGACCGATGAATAAAGAAAAGACATTTCTGACCAGTAGCACGATTGAACTGAGCGAGGACGAAGAGAATTCTCAGTTTCTTACGCTTGTCAACCGTATCTGCTACTACGATGAGCCAAATCTGAACTCGGTTCTGCTTCCCTCCGATACTGCTGAAGAGTGCGCTCAGTCTCTGATTGACATGCCGGTATATGCAAAATGCCGCACGAACGCAGACGGCGAGCCGACTTTCGGCAGTCACGAAGTTGCACTGGATGCAGATGGAGAGCTGTTCTTCGACACGACTCCGATTGGCGTTCATACAGCCGTTGAAATCAAGGATGACACGGTGGACGTAAACGGAAAGCTGGAGACACTCCCCTGCCTTTTTGCAACTCAAAAGATCTGGAAGCGCAATAAAAACGCTGTAGCGGCTATAAAACGGCTATTTGCCGAGGGGAAACTCCACAATTCGTGGGAGATTGCCAGCTATGAATACAGCTTTGCAGATGGCGTAAAGACCATCACCGGCTATGAATTTGAGGGCAATACCTTCCTCGGCTATGAATTTGCCGACCCTGCTTATGGCAAGGACGCGAAGGTTGTTTCTTTGTCACAGACCGATGAGCTGATGGTTGCTGAAGCGTTGAGCCGCGACCTGATCGACCAAAAATCGAGTAAGGAGGACGAAACTTTGAAGAAGAATAAGACTTCTGCACAGGTTGAGCCGCAGGTTGACCCTCAGGTTGACCCGCAGGCAACCGAACCTACTGTTGAGCCTGCACAGGTAGCTCCTGTTGAGCCGACCGTTGAGCCGGCACAGGCTGAGCCGCAGAATATCGAGCCCGCTCAGGCTGAGCCTGCAGAACCGCAGCCGGAAGAGCCGCAGGGCGAGCCGGTAGTTGCTTCCCTGACTGACTGGGATATCCAGCGAAAGATTGATGAGGGCGCACGCGACCTGATTGACGGCTGGTACTGGGTGGCTTATCTGTTCCCGGAGGAGCACAAGGCACTTCTGCGCGTAGAAGGCGGCGACGAGCTGTCCTATATGCAGGTATCTTACGTTGTAAACGATGATGATACCGTTACCGTATCTGACCCGGTTGACGTGAAGCTGTCTGTTTCCGTATCGGAAATCAACAGCAAGGTCGCTGAACTGACGGATACGATTGCTTCTCTCAACCAGAAGGTGAATGACCTGACGGCTGAGGTTGAGACGCTGACTCCGTACCGTGAGGCTGCTCAGAAGGCAGAACACGATGCGGCTGAGGCAAAGCTCCGCGCTTATGCAGAGAATTCCAAGCAGTTCACTGAAGAAGAGCTGCAGAGCGAGGAAATGACGAAGATTTTCAGCGAACTGGATGAGTCCGTGCTGAAGATGATGATTGCTGACCGTGTGGTTTCCGCACAGGCGCAGCAGATTCAGGCAACTGTATCTGCACCGCAGGTTCAGCTGTCCAATACTTCCAACCTGACGGTCAATGAACCGTCCGCAGACGGCGTATCTCTGATGCGTGCGTTCCTGCGCCACTAAAATCAAAAGAAAAGGAGAAATTGACATGATTCGAGAGCTTGAAACTGTACAGGGCAAGCCCGTTGAGCTGCTTCTGACTTCCGCAGTTGTTAAGAAGGGCGCGCCGGTAGACGTTGACTCTGAGGACCAGACCGTAAAGGCAACCGCAGAAGGTCTTGGCACCAAGCTGTGCGACGTAAACGCAAAGTACGAGGGCATCTACTCTATCGTTGAGCCGACCGACGGCGAGTTCGAGAAGGCTGAAGCTGGCGAGCGCGTTCGCGTTATCCAGACCCTGCCGGGCGAGATGTATGCTACTTCCGAGCTGGACACCGAGACCCTGCAGGCTGGCGACAAGCTGCAGGCTAAGGACGGCAAGTTCGTAAAGGCAACTGCTGGTCAGTACGCTTACGAGTACCGCGGCATCTACTCTGATCCGACCGGTATCAAGATGGGCAAGATCGTGCGCGTAGAGGTTTCTACCGTCGCGTAAACCCTGTAAACCAACTACATTTGAGGAGTCTTGTACTCCTCTTTTCTATTTTTCGAAGAAAGGAAGATACACATGAACACTGAAATCAGTGCAATTATGGATCAGTCTGGCCGTGTTCTGGACTGGGCTAATGCTGTAAAGTATTCCCCGGCTGAGCTGTCCGCTGAGGACAAGGAAATCTCCGCAGTTACCGACGCTTGGGTAAAGGAGCTGGGCAAGACCGGCTATGACAAGGATCACGAGCTGTCCGCTCTGATTACCAAGACCTTCACTCCAGAGACCGTTTCTGCTCCGTCCGAGCTGATCGATATGCTGTTCGACACCGATTCTATCGGCGAGTTTGATGATTACCGTGTAACCGTTGACCCGAAGAACACCATCGAGGTATATGACGCAATCACCGGCGGCAACGTACCGCGTTCTTTCATTGACCACAAGGTCCTGAAGCCGACTTTCTGCTCTCTGCAGGCTGAGACCTCTCTGAAGCTGGAGGACATCCGTCGCGGCGGCTACAAGACCGTCGCTAATCTGATCGCCTACATCAACGAGGCATTTGAGTTGGAGCGCGTTGCTCGCATCATCAACGTTATCGACAAGGCTCTGGCTGACGGCGACAACGTATTCAACGAGGCTGAGGCTGTTCCGTCTGATACGGTTTCTCGCAATCTGGCAACCTACCTAATGGATGTTGCTGAGAATGGTGAAACCCCGGCTATCTTTGGTCAGAACAAGTACATTGTTGGCCTGACCAAACTGCCGTCTGCAGTAACCGGTTTGTCCAACGAGGTGAAGAACCAGTACAACAAGCTCGGCAAGTTTGAACTGTACGCTGGTTGCCGTCTGTTCGGTCTGTCTGGTGTGAAGAAGCTGGCTAACGGCAACTTCATTATTCCTGACAAGCGCCTGTTCGCTGCTGCTGGCAAGATCGGCAAGGTCATCACTCGTGGCGAGACCCGCACTCTGCAGGAGACCGACATCAACAACGAACAGATTCACATCAAGGTTTCTGGCTACTCGTTCGGTTCTGTCATCACCGACATTTCTAAGGCAGCCAAGGTAGTTTACGCTAAGTAATCCACCTTTGGTGTTCGGGCGGGCAATAGTCCGCCCAAAAATAAATCTAAGGAGACTAAATCTTGAATTACAAAGCAGATACCCCAGTAAAGGTATTTAACCACAGCATCAGTTCTATCAACCTTCCCGGTCAGTTTCGAGAGTATTATCTGGAAGGCAGCCGTGGGGTTCCAACGGTTCTGACGATGCCATTCTCTGATGTGGAATACATCAACTCGCGCACACCGGTGTTCCGCAATGGTCGTGTTCAGTTTGATGAGAAAGAGCGAGATGATATTTATCATGCGCTTTATCTCGACAACTGGAAGGACACGGTTCTCTTCGATGAAGAGATCGACCGCATTATTCGTGAAAACGATATGGATGCAGCGGCGCGGTTCGTGAAGATTGCCGATGTTGCGGAGATTCATCGTGTTCGCAGTCATATGGTTGCTCTGCAGAACGATGATGGTGCGGAAATCTCCAACCGCATGATCGATATTATCAACCAGCGTTATGATGAGATCAACCGTGGCGTCCGCAACTCTGAGATCAATCTTGGCAAGGCGAAGGAACGCGCAAAGCAGGACGAAGACCCGCGCATTACGGCGATGATGGAACAGATGGCTGCACTCCAGGCACAGCTGGCGGCTATGCAGACTGCATCGCAGACTGCGACTGCGCCCGCACCGAAGAAGCAGACCACCCGCAAGAAAGCTGCTCCGGCTGCGAAGACCGACGCTGAGTAAACACGAGGAGGTGTACGCCCAATGTCTACTCCTTGTGAATCTGTCTATGATGTTTTCTTCGACTTGATTGAAGAAGATCGTGACTTTTTCAACTACTATGAAGCGACTGATGAAGAGAGTTACATGCTTGCCATTCAGCGAGCAAAAGCTCTGCTCCGCGACGCCGCAATCAGAATGCAGATGGAATGCGATGCTGAAATCGACTTCACTGACACCTATACGGAAGGCGAAGGGCGCAAACAAAAGGAGTTTTTCACTGCTGACTTAACTCTCTTCGAAATCGACCTTCTCGCCAACCTGATGTATGAGGGCTATCTGAAGCGAGATGTTTCCAAGCTCCGTGCATTCCAGCACCAATATACGCCGAGCGACCTTCAGGTATTCTCCCCTGCTAATGACCGAAAGACCTTTATGGCTATGTACAATACGGTCGTAGAGGAGAACAAGGTTAAGCTCGACCGTTATGCTCGCAGAGACCGAACGACCGGCAAACAGCGCAGTATTGACTATACCTCCTACGAAACGGAGGAAAGTTGATGAACGCGCTGGAAAAAAACCGTTGGATTTGTTTCGGCAAAGAAGCCACTTACGCCAAAGACTCGCGTATCGCTGCTCTTCAAAAGGACTTTGCAAATCACTTCAAAGATTCGATTGATTATCAGCCGGAAGCGAAGGTCAATGGAAAACAACAAGAACTAATTGTGGCAAAAAACAAGAGCGTTACCAACACCCGCCGTATCTACGCCTATCCGGGCGAAACCTTTTATGCGGGCGATGTGGTAGATGCACTTAATGCCAAGTGGCTGATCACAGAAGTTGATCAGAACAAAGAAGTATACACCAAGGGCATTATGCAGCTCTGTAACCGCGAGCTTATCTGGCAGAATCGCCATACCGGCGAGATTCTTCGCCGTTGGGTTACGGCCGAAAAGCCGTATTACTCCAATCTGGATGAGGCAAAGCCGCTCACAGTTTCCAGTCGTGAGTACAAGATTCAGGTTACGTTCGACGAAGAGACCTCTCTTATCGACGTAGACAAGCGATTCATGCTCGAAATCATCGGTGAAAGCCCGAAAACGTACAAGGTTACTGCTGTCGATACCATTACCGCGCGTTCTTACCAGAGCGGCGAGATTCGCGGATTCTTGGTGCTCAACGTAACACAAGACCTTTACAACCCCAAGACCGACCGCAAGGACTTGCTCCTTTGCGATTATGTTGAACCGGCGCAAATGCCAGACCCGACACCATCTCCTGCCGATGACGGAAAAATTACGTTCACCTATAATGGCAACGCAACGATTCGTCAAGGCGGTTCAGCTAAGAAGTTCACCGCACATCTGTATGACAGCGCGGATAATGAGATTCTTGATGCTGAGTTTGAGTGGAGTATTGCTGTGGACGGCGTACTGATGGACAAATTCACATTGACACCGAGCGGCGCTTTCGCTCGTCTGGCGGCTATGGATTTTGTCGAATTGCAAGGCGTAGTGGTTCAGCTTATCGCTAAGCATGGCGATATTGAAGGAAGTCTGGATGTGGAGGTGGTTTCGTGAGAAACGGAGACAAGCAGTCCGAAGTAACGAAGCTCAAGCGAGAGATCATCAAGCTGCTGTATTCCAATCCTGAAATCATTGAAATTCTGGACAACGAGCAGGTTGACCCTGACTGCCCAGATACCGCTGAATGGGTTTGTATTTTCCCGTATGTAAAGCTGGCTAATATTCAGGAAGAGGTTGGCACCTTCATTGGTGTGACCATTGACTCCAATGGCCCGCTGGAGAACGACCGATTCAAGCAGCTACTTGTAACGGTGACTGCCTTTTGCCCGATTACCAATATGCAGGTAAAAGGACAGAAAGGTACGCGCACCGATATTCTCGCCGGAGATATTTCCGAAACGCTCAACTGGAACCGCAGCCTCGGCATGTTCCGTTTGAAACTCGTAAATGAGCAGGAGGGCGTTATGTCTGCTCAGCAATACTATTTCAGAACATTGCAGTTTACCGCAATTCGCGGCAATGACCTGAAGAATGGGCAGGCCAATATTCATTGAATGACCTGAAAATGTACCGAGGCGACCCTTTGGTCATCAATGACTTAATCCAAGTGCGGCAGCCGACACTCGGAGAGATTGCAGATTTTGGCGAAGAGCGTTATTTTCAGATGCTTTCCGCTATCTGTGGTTCGCCGAGCGACTTTATGGTGGCACTTGATGACATGGGTATCCGATACGAGGAGATCACGGACTTTCAACTGTTCTTGATGCTCACTCGCAACTTAACACCAGATGATACCCGTATTTTACTCGGAGATTTAGACTTGTCTGCTTATGAGCCGCAGCTCAACCCACAGGACGGTCAGCTTCGCTTATACAATCCTAAAACACAATCCGTCGTTGATAACGCGATCTATCAACAGATCACGTCATTCATTCGTCAGATGCACTCCATGACGAAGAAGATCGTCAAGACGGTAACCGAGCATGACAGAGAATATATGCTGGCCAAGGAGAGACGTGCTGCAAAGTACGCTCGCCGCCACCCGCACTTTGAATCTGTCCTGTTCCCTTTGATTTCCGCACTCTGCAACCATGAGGGGTTCAAATACAACCCCGATACGGTTTGGGATGTGCGGATTTTTGTGTTTTATGACAGCTTAAAGCGAACACAGAAAATCACCGAAGCAAGGCAACTGACGGCCGGATTGTATGCCGGCACGTTGGATAAAAAGAGCATCAGCGATGACGCTCTGAATTGGTTAGGGAACCTGAGTTGAGGTTTCCTTTACTAACTTACACTAAAGAAAGGAAGAGACACACTATGAATATGGAGAATTTCCTTCTGGAGTCCTTCGACCTGGCGTCTATCTACGACATCACCACCGGTGAGCTGTATGCACTGTGCGACCAGATTAAGGATGGTTCTCTGGAAAACACCGTTGATTCCAGCGATGTTACCGGTAAGATGGGCATGCTGCTCGCTTCCCTCGACCGTAACAAGGCTGCAACGATTACTTGGAACAACGCATTCCTCGTAGCTGGTCTGCTGGCTGCTCAGGCTGGTACTGACATTGAAGAGGCATCTGAGGACAACAAGATTCAGGTTCCGAACTTCGAGCGCGTTGAGCTGGACACCGACACCACCGCTAAGCTGTCCTACGTTCCGGTAGGCGTTGAGGGTGCTGAGGTTAAGCGCATCTGGCTGGTTGCAAGCGATGGCACGCAGGGTGCTGAGTACACTGTTGTTGCTGAGACTCCGGTTAAGGGCAAGTCCTTCACTGTTAATGCTGCAGAGAAGACCATCACCTTCGCAGCTGATGATCTGAAGAAGGGTTCCGAGATCTACGTTGCTTATGACCACGAGATCACCGAGGGCCGCAAGATTTCCAACATCGCAGACAACTTCTCTAAGAATGCACGCATTCTGGTTGACTGCACTGTTGCTGAGAAGTGCGACGAGAACATCAAGCACCATGCAATCCTCGAGATTCCGAAGGCTAAGATCGACGGCAACTACACTCTGGATATCGGTGACGAGCCGGCTGTTCATGCGTTCAGCGCTAAGACTCTGACCGACGTATGTGCCAAGGACAAGACCCTCTGGAACATCTATCTGGTAGCCTAAGTTATCTGATTCATCGGGAGGCTTTCGAGCCTCCCTTTTTATACAGAGGTGTGGCCAAGCGGTAAGGCAGCGGAATTTGACTCCGCCAAGAGAGGTAACGCTCTCGCTCGTTGGTTCGAATCCAACCATCTCTGCCACATGCGAGTGTAGGCTAATTGGGAAACTGGGAATCTCCAAAATTCTCCGATCTTCGTTCGACTCGAAGCACTCGTGCCACATTAAATAAGAAAGGAAACTATTATGGCTGAATATCTGAACGCAGTCTGCAAAGTCTGCGGTAAAAAGTATCACCATTGCGAGAAGTGTGAACAGATCGGCAGCTGGCGTGCTGTAGCATGCTCGCCCGAATGCTGGAATATCTGGGTAGACACTGTTCGCGCACGCAAAGCCGCTGAAGCTGCGGCGAAGGAACCGGTCGTAGAAACTCCCGTTATCGCGGAGACTCCGACCATCACCTATGAGGATTCGCGTCCTGCTGAGGATGTATATGACGCGGATGTGAGTGTATTAACCGAGGAATGACCGTTTTTGTCCTCGGTTTCTTTACATTTCGCAAATAAAACGAAAATTTTTTGAATGGAGGCGAACGCGAATGGCTTTAATCGATCATAAACCGTTTCAGACGGTAAAGATCAACAGCTACACACAGCTTGACATCGTGCCGCACAGCTCGATTGAGGCTGTGGCTTTTGAAAAATGCGCCGACCCGAAAGAGACACTCGGCAGTTACTATTCCAGCAAGAAAAAGAAACCGCAGATTATGATTAACGGCGGTCTTTTCAATATGTCTACCGGGCATAACGTTATGTCCTTTGTCTGCGACGGCGAGGAACAGAACTACCAGAATGGATTTACAGGTATGGGTGTGCTTGGCGGTGACCCGGCAAAACTGGTATACGGAACTGACAAGGCGCAGAAGTGGAAGTATTTCATGACTGCCTACCCTATGCTCGTCATTAACGGCAAGGTAAATACCGTTTACGGCAATGCTTCCAGCCTCAATTATTTAACCTTGCGCTCGGCGGTGGGTGTTCGTGAGGATGGAACGCTTCTCATCCTGACGGTAGACAAACCGGGCATGAAGTTTGCCGAGATGGCGAAAATCTTCGTTGAATACGATGCCCAGTATGCGATGAACCTCGATGGCGGCGGCTCTGTTCGCAAGATGCACGAGAACAAGGTTATGAATACGCCGATTGAAAACCGACCGGTTGACAATGTGTTCTGTGTATATCTGAAAGAAGACCCGCTCGCGAAGCTGGCCGACCAGAACGAGATTGCAATCTGGGCACGACCCTGTGTTGAGAAGATGGTTGTATCCGGCATTATGCAGGGAGACGCGAACGGGAAGTTCCGACCAAAGGCTGCTGTAACCCGAGAGGAACTCGCAGCGGTCATTGCGCGTGTATTGGATAAGGTTGAGTGAATCCAATGCGCGTATTAAGTTTTGACCAATCAACCTTGATAACCGGCTGGGCTGTTTTTGATGACGGTAAATATGTCCGTCACGGAATGATCGACTTGCACAGCCAGAAAGACGGCAGTATACGCTTTACGGAGATGTGTCTTGCTATCCGTGATGTCATCACAAAATACAAGCCCGACCAAGTGGTTGTCGAGGATGTTATGTACATGAAGTCGGCGCAGGCGCTTATTGTTCTTGCCCGACTGCAGGGTGTCATTCTGGGATACTGTCACATTTTTCAGGTTCCCGTAACGATTTACCTGCCTACCCAGTGGCGCAAGGTGCTCGGCTTTAAGCAAGGGCGCGTCACTCGCGAAAATCTGAAACAACAGGCTATCGACCTGATTCGCGAAACCTATAACTTGTCCGTGGAAACGGACGAAGCTGACGCGCTTTGCATCGCGTTGGCGTATCTTAAAAATTTGGAGGAACAAAAGAAAAATGTCCAAGAAGACTGATATTATGGCGGCTCTGACTCCGTATGTAGAGTCTGTAACCAAGGATCTCACTATCGGCGAGACCATTATTCCAATCAAGATTAAGCCGCTGATTACCCCGAAGATGCGTGCGACTATTGTAAATGAGGTCGGCCAGCATATTGATGACGGTGACGGCCGCAATTTTGGTCTGGTTGACTGGGCTTTCCGCTCCGCTGTCGTGAAGATTTGCACTGACCTGCATATCTCACTGGATGGTGGCTTTGAAGCTGCTCTGCTGTACAAGACCGATATCTATACTCTGATTGCAGAGGTTATCGGCGAGGATAAACTGGCTGAGCTGGAAGAGGCTTGTTACAAGCAGATTAACGCCGCGATTGATACCGAGTTGGTACTGATGCAGGCAATGACCCAGTCTAACCCGTTTGACCGTATCGCAGACGCGGCGACTGACCTGATGAGTGGTCTGAAGAATGTGATTACCGGCATTGATGTTGATACTGCGAAGGCACTGCTGTCCGGCACACTGGATGATTCCACAGCAGACAACCTCGTCTACGGCCTTTTCGGAAAGGAGGGTGAAGATGGGACGCCAGACACAGATGAACAAGCTGACCTCTCCGGAGCTGACGAAGCAGATAAATCCGGAGAACATTCAGTTGATGAATGATTTTCTGGAGTATCTTCGTTCTCTAAAACGCAGTGAAGGCACGATTAAAGGATACAAGAGCGACCTGCTTATCGTATTCACTTATGTGCTCCAGCACTGCGGAAATAAGTCGTTCATTGATTTGAAAAAGCGAGAGATTGTTTCTCTACAGAACTGGCTCATCAACGAGAACGGCAACTCCCCTGCCCGTGTGCGCCGTGTAAAGGCGGCGCTTTCTTCTCTCTCGAACTACATCGAGAACATCCTTGACGATGAATACGAGGACTTCCGTCCGATCATCCGCAAGATTGAGAACCCACAGAATACGCCTGTCCGTGAGAAGAGCGTCTTCTCCACCGAGGAGATGGAGGTTATTCTGCAGAAACTGACTGAGGCGGGCAAGTTTCAGATTGCCTGTGCTCTCGCTCTGGCAGTCTACAGCGGTCGCCGAAAGGCTGAACTGACTCGATTCAAAGTGGACTGGTTTAAGCCTGAAAACGTGGTTTTTGACTATTTTTACTGCACTCCCGAGAAGGTTTTGACCAAGGGTGCGAAGATGATCGACTGCTACGTTATAAAATCAGGATTTGACCCGTACCTGAAACGCTGGTTACAGCAGCGTAAAGACCTCAGCATTAACAGCGAATGGCTGTTCGTGACCAAAACCGATAAGGGTTACGAGCAGGCTTCGGCCGAGACTTTGAACAGCTGGGCACAGACGATTGACCGATTCACGGTTAAGCCGTTCTACTGGCACTCTATGCGGCACCTTTTTGTGTCCAATCTGGTGCGTGACGGTATGTCTGAGAGCGATATTACCGATGTGGTCGGCTGGGCGAACAGCGCGATGGTACAGGTTTATAACGATGTGCCAGCCAGCGAGCGACTGAGCAAGTTCTTTGAAAACAAACGCGCTGCGGAGGCAGAAGAAGCCGAAAAGTGATTGGAGGCTGACTTATGAAAACCTTTAAGAGTCTTGCAGCTCTGGAAGCTGCTGCTAAGAGATCGGCACAAGTAACCCTACGCAATCAGGTTGCAACGCTGGTTGAGCATAAAATTCGAGAAAAAGCACAGGAAGTTGTTTACGGCAGTTACTCACCTGTTATGTATTCCCGTCGAAATACGCTTGGCACTACGTTTGCACTCATCCCAAGTGGGTACAATCTTCGCATTTATGATATCAGCTCTGCAAACACACCGCAGAGGAGCGGCAGCCCTCCGGGCCCCGGATATTTCGCCCAGATGATTAACGACACTGGTGCGCCGAACGTATTTAACAATGCAGATTACCCATGGATGCACCCGCGTAAATTCTATGACGCTGCGGTTGCAGACCTTAACGGTTCCAGCGAGCTTATTTCTGTGGTTCGCGCCGGCTTTTTAGCCAACATTTGAGGGATTCCCTCACACTAATGAGCATTCGCTCAAAAATCTTTCAAAATTTAAGGAGACCATAAATGGAACTTTTTCTGGAGAATATTGCAAAAGACGCAATGGACCCGTCCACCTATCAGTATTTTAAGGGTTTGCAGGATCGCCGCATCGTATTCAACGATGAGGTTGACGACCGCATTGTCGAGAGTGTTATGCTCCCCTTGCTGGAGATGGACAACGACGGCAGTGGCAAGCCAATCACGATTGTACTGAACACCTGTGGCGGCTCGCTGTTTGACGGCATGCCTCTTTGTGATATTATTGACAATCTCAAGACTCCGACAACCATTTTGGTGACCGGCCACGCCTATTCGATGGGCGGCTATTTTCTGATGGCCGGATACAGTAACCCAAACGTAACCAAGAAGTGCTTCAAGCACTCTACTGCCCTGCTGCACGGTGGCTCCAGTTATATGGAAGGCACGAGCTCATCGGTGAAGGATACGTTTAAGTTTACGGAACGCTTTGAACAGCGTCTTCGCGACTACACACTCTCTCATTCCAAGATCACGGAGGATGAATACGAACGCATGGAACGCTACGAGTGGTACATGGACTCGGATGATATGCTCAAGTATGGTCTTGTGGATGAGGTAATTGGCGCATGAAGAAATTCTATGACACTTGTGCTCTGCTGAACGCCGGTGAACGTGCGTTCGCGGAGCCTTTTTACATCTCTATGGTGACGTTGCGTGAGCTGGAGAATATCAAGACCAGCCGCAGCAAGGATGCCGAGGTCAAGCATAAGGCTCGCAAGGTGACCCGACTACTGGACAGTCACCCAGAGATGTATACGGTAGCAAACTACGCCACGGTGATTCCGAGCACTTCTATTGCTCTGCATGACGGTTCTCCGGATTACCTAATCTGCTACGATGCGGCACAGACCCGCGCGGCAGAGCCGATTGTATTCGTGACGGATGACCTCTCCTGTCGCTGTATTGCGCGGGGGCTGTATCACATGGAAGTAGCATCTTCTGATGTAGAGGATGATGTCTATACCGGATATGTTCAGTTCGCGGGTACTTCTGATGAAATCAACCAGTACATGGAGCAGCTCGACACCGCTGCCCTGTTCCCGAATCAGTATCTTCTGCTGACGGACACGGAGACCGGCAAGACGAGCGAAATGCGATTCGACGGCGAGAAGTTTGTTGAACTGCGTTTGCCGCCGTCCGGCTATCTCAAGGGAAAGAACTCGCTTCAGCGATGTGCTCTCGACCTGCTGATGAACCGTGATATTGACATTGTAGCAATTCTCGGCACTTACGGCAGCGGCAAGTCTTTTCTGACCACCCAGATGGGGCTATATCATGTGCTCGAAAAGGGCAACCAGAGCAAGCTGTTGGGAATTCGTGAGCCTGCCGGTGAAGGCGCTCCGGTCGGCTATTTGAAGGGTACGCTTGAGGACAAGACGCGCAACTTCTTTCTGCCGATTGAACAGCAGCTAAAGGGCGGCGAGTTTGAGCTTGAAGCTCTTCGTCAGCGCGGCCAGCTTGATACGAACATCCCCTATTATATGAAGGGTACAACCTACAACGACACGATTATGCTTGTGGACGAGGCGGAAGACTTGTCTGAAGCACAGATTCGACTTGTAGGAACCCGTCTCGGACAGAACAGCCGTATCTTCTTGAGCGGCGATTATGGTCAGTCACTAGTGGACAGAACTGCGAACAATCCACTGGTAAAGATGTGTAATGAACTGCGCGGCGAGAAGTCCTTCGGGTGCATTTACCTTGATGAGGATGTAAGAAGCAGCGCAAGTAAACTGTTCGCTGAGCTGTTCAAATAAAGTAGACAGGCGAAACGGAAAGATGTATAATGTCTCCAGAAATAAAGATTGGCGGAGATATTATGAAACGGAAGACTGTTAGAGGAAGAATTCGAACCAGCAGCAATATGCACGGTTGGTATATGAGCGATAATCATCGCAGGACTTCCAATATCCGTATTTACGGATGCTTCAAAGGGCAATGCAAACGACATGCTCGCCGTGGATTTACAAAGCCCGCACGCCTTGTGTGTGGTGGAAAGCGTCGCAAACCTATCGATGATGAATAGGAGCATCTATGAACATTGAGTATATTTTAGAAAATCTCGACAAAATAATGGTATATTTTGTGCCTGCTACTGTTTTTATGTTCGCATATAAACTGACAGCACGCTATTCGGCTAAAAGAGATATTTTCTCCGCAACTACAATTATTTGGAGCTATGTTCTGACTGTCGTTCTTCGCTCTGTTTATCCTCAAATTAGTATTTTAGCAATCCTTGCATTTTCTTTTGCTTTCGGGTTCGTTGGTGGCATTCTCCGCAATTCTGAATTTGTATCATGTATTCTCGACCAATTCTTCTATAAAACGCTCGAAGAAGATGTCTGGTATGCAATATCCGACTTCGAAAAAGGAACTACGCTCCGCGTATATCTAAGTGATTCTGATGTGTCTTATCGTGGATATTTTACAGAAGATCACAAAAGCGAGGATGGCCGACAGTGGATTGTTTTAACTAATTACAAAAAATATCAGGGTAGCGAATCACATGCGGATGAACCGATATTTGATTACAAAGAAGACGACACTCGAAAAATTGCGTTAGACACTGCGAAAATTTCTCGGGTCGAAATTAAATATCCCAAGAACAGTTCTAAAATTTAAGAAGATTCCCAAGCACCACGTTTCCGTGGTGCTTCTTTTATTTTAGCCGCGCCTTTCCGCGGCTTTTTTGCTATAAGGAAGGTGAATTTATGGCTGATTTAGGCGTTACTGTCGAACTTATCCCTAATTTTGACAAACTCGAAAGCGCCCTCAGTAACTACAAGGATTTTCCAATTCAAGTTGATGCTGCAGCTCTGCAGAAAAGTATCAGTTCAGCAATCAAAAACGCTTCCTCAACCAAGCTGAAAGTAAACGTTGATACTGCCAATATCACTGCTCAGATTAAAAAGGCTATCTCGGCGGCCGGAACTGGAACAAACAGCTCCGGCAAAGCTAAGTCTTCTGCGGCTTCGACCCGCTCCTCTACCACAAAGAGCAGCTCGTCTAAAAGCTCCACATCGGGCAAAACAGACGCAGAGAAGGCTGCGGAACGGCAGTTGCGTACAATGGAGCGTCAGGCGACCGGCTTGAGACAGACGATGTCGTATCTGAAGAACATGCCGAGTCCTATCGATTCAAAGGCTATCTCGGCGGCTGAAACCGCGATGAAGAAGTTTGAGTCAACGACCAAGGGAACTGTAGAAAGCGTTAACGCTCTGAAAGAGGCACAGCAGGCGACCAATATTGCGTTCTCTCGCAACAATTTGAAGGCTGCAGAAAAGGCCGAGCGATCTATGTTGGATGTTCAGCAGATTAGCTCTAAGTTTGGAAAGCTCAAGAAGGGTAACCTTTTTGGTGAGGAGAATGTAGCCAGCCTTGATAAGATGCTCAAACAGTACAAGAGCATGGCGGATTTTACGCCAGAGAAGTACGCGCTTGAGAAAAACATCAAGAAGATGTGGACTACAGTGTCCAGACAGAACTCTCAGTCGGTTACTGATAATGTTTTGGCATCCGGCCAGAAATATATAACGCAGCTTCAGGCTCTAAAAGATAAAGGGACGCTGCAGAATTATGATTGGACGGCATTCGAGAATGCAAAATCTGTTTTCCAGAATGCGGCGGCCGGTACTTATGAGCTGGAGCAGGGCCTGAATGGACTCCGTTCCGCGTGGGCTGATGCGAGCGCACAGGCAGATTTGTTTAATGCTAAGCAAACTGCGACCGTTCGTTCTCAGAGATCGCAGGAACATTTGGCGAACATTTATCGGCAGGCCAGCGAAACACTTAAAAATAACCCAAAAGCGGCGGGTTCTTATTTTCAAGGCGAACTGCGGAACATTATGAGCCGTGCGAGAAACCCGGGCGAAGGTGATAGCGTTGAGGGACTTCAAAGAGACCTCGCATCTGTTCGCTCCAGTATGGAAGAACTCGGGTTTACGTCTGAAACTGTCGGGCAGAAGCTGACTCGCCTGTTCAAGGATCACTTTAACACGGCTATTGCGATGGCAGGACTGCACTTATTGCAGAATGGCTTACAGCAGACGCTCCAGAATGTTATCGACGTTGACACGGCGATGACCGACCTGAAAAAGGTTTCGGAAGGTTCAAGTCAGGATTACGCTAATTATCTTGACAGCGCTGGTGAACGCGCGAAGAGCCTCGGCGCTTCGATTACGGATGTAATTGGAGCAACATCTGAGTTTAGCCGACTCGGATTTAATTTGGAGGATGCCTCCAATCTTGGCGACTGGGCGACCAAATATATGAACGTGTCGGAATACACGAACATTGAGGACGCGGCACAGTCGCTTGTTTCTACTCTGCAGGGCTTCCATCTTGCTGCTGATGATGTTGGAAGCGTCGTAGACCGTTTCAATGAGGTTTTGACCGGCCTCCCTGCACAGCGATGTGCAGCGTAAAAGATGGCTATATCGGTGAACACCCAGAGATGGGCAATACCGAGGAAAGACTTGTGTTTGACCACAAGAATCCGTACAGACTAACCGATTTTGCACGGTAACGTGCAGAGTCATGCCATCCCCTCCTTTTTTGGAGGTGAAGATATAGTCGGGTCTGCAAATATAATCGAATAATGAAATTGCAGAAACAGGCAGAAATGACCTGTTCTTTTCGTTTTTAAGGAAAAAAGTAACAAACAGCGGAAACAACTACGCGATAAGTTTAATCATTGGACTTCGTTCACAGAAATGTGTTCGCAAAATCACCTATTGAATTGCTGGGACGTCCTAAAGCTCTCATGCTACAACGCAGTGCCGAACAGGCGCAAACGTGAATGCGGCGAAAGCAGAAAAAAAATGAGAGATGGCGCAAGGTTAAACCCTAAACGCCGTGACAATGGATAATCAGCAGCCAAGCCTCGAACAGAGGAAGGTTCAACGATCAAAGTAGGGGCGAGTGCTCTGAAAGTGGTAGGCACCCTATGGGGTGAAGATATGATCTCGGCTCCGTTGAAAGACGGAGGACTTTATGTCGGTGCGGAGTAACGACCCGCGCTAAAGGTACGCAGAAGGGCTTGGCGAAGCTCTTAAAAGATCAGCAGCAGCTCTGTACGCAGGCGGCAACTCTCTCGATGAGAGTTTGGGCCTCGTAACAGCAGCAAACGAAGTGGTAGATCTTTGCCACGCGGCGTAGTAATACGTTCGCAAGCAGATTGGTAAAACGGTCAAAGGCTGGCGACAGCAGAGACCGTGGGTAGCAATATCCGTAGAGACTGCGGGGTTCTGATGGTAACACCAGAGCTGAACCAATCCACCCCACTCCTCTGGGAAGGGTGTAATATACAGTCCGGACTCACGCAATAATGAAAGGAAACGTGAGAGTAAGGCCGAAAGACCTTGCCGCCGCTTTGCGGTCAGATTAGTGGTATATCAGCGCTAACAAGTAACAGAAACGACAAGATCCTGATACAGTGGGTGAATCCATGCGCCCAGCCGCATAGTAATATGCGAGCAAGCAAATGGCTATATCGGTTAAAGGCCGGAGACGGTTCAGACCGAGGAAAGATTAAAATTTAAGATTTACTTTTTCTTCTTTTAATGTATAATTAAAGTTGAAAGGGTGAGAAATATGAAAAGAAAACGCCACCTTATATTGTTGGCTATTATAACTACGCTTAGCTTTTGCGGTTGCGGGAAGGAATCCGTTGAGAAAGCTGAGCCTGCTCAAGATGAATCTCCAGCTACAACATATACGGTAATAGATGAATCTGATGCTAAGCCTGAAACTAGTCCTGTGGATATACCTTTGGAAGTTACATTTCAAACTAAAAAATGCGAAAATTACGAGAGCGAATCTGTAATGTATTTTTACTTCAAAATAAAAAATATTTCTGGATCTGCTTTGAAATCTCCGCTTATTGGTGCAGATTTATTGGATTCAAACGGGAATATTGTTTACTCCGAAGGTTTTACGCATACGGGCTTATTAGCCCCAGATCAAACATTTGATGGATTTTTGAGCATAGATAGTAACAATGAACATTGGGATGATCGAGATAATATAACTAGTGCAAATTTAGTATATTATATGGATAATGATCATGATCTATATTCTTTCGATGAACCGGTCAGCATTCCAATAACTTAAATTTTAATATCCGTAGAGACTGTAAAGCCCCGCTTGGTAACAAGCGGGGCTTCGCCATTCCCCCGCTCTGGGGTGAAGATACAGTCCGAACTCGCGCTATAATCTAACAACGAAACGCGAGAGCAAGGTTTAACGGCCTTGCCGCCACAAAAGTGGTCAGTAGGCGACCCGCCGAAAGTAACAGATTGACATGGGCTAAAACTCTTAGTATGTACCTCCGTGCCGCTAAAGCTGATGCTGAAGAGGCCGGAATCGAAACGGATGGTATGGCAAACTCTGTGAGCGAGCTTCGCGAAACCATCAAAACTTTAACCCACGACAAAGTTGACATCATGGCCGACGAGGCAGGCACTCAATTTAAGAGTACAACGCAGATTATGCGCGAAATTGCCGGCGTTTATGATCAACTTAGTGACGTAGATCAGGCAGACCAATATTGCCTGTGCGTACAGAAATGTGCGTAAATAACACATCTAAAACCAGTAAAACCTAAAGCCTTACCACCACAATGCGGATGAAATAAGCTGGCATGACGGGAACGAAAGTAAAACAACGGTAAGGATTGCATACGGTCAAAAGCCTAAGTGCAGTGACAATGGTAGCTTGGTCGCGAAGCCTCGAATAGAGGTGTGTCAAACGATCATTCCCATGTAGGGCTGCGTAAGCAGCAACAGAAGTACGGCGCAAACAAAGGCGTGGGTGAGAACCCCTTAAATGGAAACGGTGTGGTCGTCGCCGAAAGGCACGATTAAGAAATGATCTAAACTTCTGTGGAAACGCAGAGATGCTGTTTTAGACAGCTCACGGGAGTTGTGCCCCCGTGGAATATACTGAGCTTTGCTCGAAAAGATTTCGGGTATTCACTTGCCCGGTTGTACAGCAATGTGCAATAACAACATATTTAATTGCAGGTACCCCCTAAAGCCGCACACCACAATGAGCGCGAAAGCAGTTTATGACGGTGCGAAAGCAGAAACAACGTGCGGATTGCATACGGTCAAAAGCCTAAGTGCAGTAACAATGGGTGATCATGCAGCCAAGCTCCTATCGGTCTCATGACACGGAGAAGGTTCACAGACTATCCCTCGGCTCTTTATGAGCAACAGGAGTACGGCGCAAGCAAAGGCGTGGGTGAAAATCCCTTAAATGGAAAAGGTATGCCCCTTAGTTTTAAGGGTGAAGAAATAGTCGGGTCTCATGCGAAAGCATGAGGTTGTAGATACAACATAAGGCTTTGCAACCCTTGTAAACAAAACGAAGAGAATGGCGAATACAACTTCAGCGCTCATCCAGAACTGGTCGACCGTTGAGGACGTCATCGAGTCGACTAAAAACGCAACTGGCTCAGCCGATGCCGAGAACGCAAAACATCTTGATTCTATCGAGGGTAAAATGCAACAGTTCCAAGCCACATTCCAGTCTTTGAGCACTTCTATTCTTGATTCTGGTCTTGTGAAAGGAACTATCGGCGCCGGTTCTGGCATTCTCGGGTTCTTCAACACTCTGATTGATAAACTTGGCGTTCTTCCGGGGCTTATCGCTCCTGTAGGTTCCCTGCTTCTGTCAATGAACGGGAAAAGCATTATCGGAGGAAAGGGAGAATATGGAGAAAACATCTTTGGCGGAAGTGGTTTATTCAGTTGGCTGAAAAATTATAACACCAAAAACCACGACTATTGGCAGGAACAAAATGAAATTCTGAAAAACTACGCTCAGATGAAGCAAAAACTTAGAGGTGCTGATTTTGAAAAAGCTCTTTCTGGCGCAAGTATTCAAAGTCGTGAGTTTGCTAAATCCCTTGACACCGTCGGGAATGAGTGTGATGTTGTTAACGGACAAATCGATAACTTCACTGCAAAGCAAGAAAAGGTAGGAACACTCGGAGCCAAGATTGCATCGACTTTTAAGGGGATCGGGTCTGCTATTGCAAGTATGGCCGTGTCGATGGTAGCATTTATGGCTGTTCAGACTATACTAACCGGTCTTATGAGTGCTATTGATAAAACAGTGATGTCCGCACAAGAAGCAGCCGAAATAACCCAAAATGCATTGAGCAACTACGACAGCGCCAAATCATCTATCGAGGGCAATATTACGTCAGTCGAAAATCTCAAAGATCGATTCGCAGAATTGTCCAAGGGCGTAACAGACAACGGCAAAAATATTTCTCTGGCTGCCGATGAATATCAAGAATACCAAGATATTGTTTCCCAACTTGTTGGGATCAATCCATCATTAGTGGAGGGTTATAACGATGAGCAACAAGCTATCTTGGATAAAAATTCTGCTATCGAGGAAACAATCGCATTACTCGAGAAGCAGCAGAGACAGGAAGCGCGAGATGCCGTATATGGTGGATCATCAGAGAATGACGGTCATAAGAAGAATTATGAAGCTGCCTATAAAGACTTCCAAGAACAATATAAAACAGCACAGGAAGGCGTAAAAAGTGTCGATAATGACATCTTTAATTATTTATCTCGGGTTCAAACTGCTTTGTCTAAAAACGGCGGCCGAGATATTAAGAATTTCAATAAGTTAATTTCCGACACTATTGGTATGACTTACGATGAGTACGCTGATAAAATCAACAAAGAAACCAACGGCTCTAAAAGTGTTACTTGGCTTGATTATATTCGCGATAATTCCGAAGCTCTTGGAAAGAATTTTGATAATATTCTCGGTCAATTGAATCAAATGCGTGGAATGACAGGCGATTTATCGGCAGATGGCGAAAGTTTAGCTAATGCTTGGCATTCTGCTTCTGAGAGTGTAGATGCAAGTAGCTCCGAGGTCAAGCAGATGATGCAAGCGTCTCTTGAGGCGAATAAACTCTATTACGAATTAGATGACCAGCAGAAAACATTTTTATCACAATACGCTGACAGCATTAGTTCTGACGCGCTTTATGACGCAAATAATCCCGACGCGCCGTTAAGATATGCGAATGCGATGCTTCAAGTTGTTAAAAACACCGAAGCAGGGAAAAAGGCTATTTCTGATTATTATAAGATTCAAGAAGAACAGGACTCGATGCCTTACGATAAATATGTTGCAAAAATGTCAACAGTGATGGAGGCTGTTCGCGCAGAATTATCGAAACGATTAACTCCTGAAGAAATGAACGCAATTGATTTGTCTGAGGCTTTCGGATTAAAACAATTCCAGTCAGACATGTATCAAATGCGAGAGACCATCCGGAGTAATTTCGAAGAGGCTCTAAGCGGCTCAGATATTGAAGGTTCTTCCGTAGACGAGCTTCTCAAGGACTTCAATCTCGAAAAATTGTCAAAGAATCAACTTTCCGCTCTCAATTCCGCTCTGGTTGATACTGGCGATCATGCTTCGGAATTTGCCGCTCGGTTGGCCGCTCTTGCTCAAGTTGGCGCTTTGCCTGAAGCTCTGGATGCGATTTCAAATTCCCTGAGCAAACAAACTGACTCTCTTAATACGGTTTCTGATGCTCTTGCAAATTATGAAACCTCTATGGAAGGGATTACCGACCATGTACAAGATCACGAGAGTATGGTTTCAATCTACGATGATTTTGCAGAATCAGTAAATAAAGGGCAAATTAACACAGAGGAAGCTCGCAATCAAATGGAGCTTCTCATCGGCAAGGTTGTTAGCCTGCAAGAAGCGAAGCAGTGGGTTAAGGACAATGAGGGCCTCTTCTTAACAGGTACAGACGAGGATAATGTCGGTCAAGACCTAACCGGAACGTTTAATACACTTCATAAGAAGTATAACGAGCTCAGTGCTGACAAGAAAAAGATTGTCGATGGACTCATGGATGTGGATTGGGATACTGGTTCTATCCAAGTCGCACAACATGATGTTGTCGCTCTGGCCGACGCTTTTGGAATTTCGGCAGCTTCTCTGCAACAATCACTTGATTTAATCTCCACATATTCGGATTATGTTCCGAAAACAGTTAGTTCGGTTACATCAAGTATCCAGACGCTGAACGATGACACCTATCGTATCAAACAATCTGTTTCTGCGGCTGATCGGTCGTCCACAAAAGCATGGGAGCACATGAGTGAAAGTGCGAAAATCGCACTCGAGTCTCTTACTGAAGGAACGGATATTGATGTTAAAGAAATATCTGTAGATGAGCTCGACACGCTTGTAAGTGCCATGAATAAATTCAAGGCAAGCATTGGCGGAGAGACTCCGACTTTTGATGGCCTGAAAGCATCTCTTGAAAGCGTGAAAACCGCTTCGGGCGAAGCTGCTGCTAGTGTTGAACGTCTTGATGATGGTGGTTGGTCTATCAATGTGAGCAACTTGGATGCTTTCGCAAGCAGTCTTGGTGTTACGCAAGAACAGGCGCAAATTGTATTGAGTACGATGGCGCAAATCCAAGATGAGGCGGGAAATCCAGTACAGCTTACTATTGAAGGGAATACTGTGGAAGCTGCCGGGAAAGTCAATGCGATAGATGAAGCACTTAAACCTATCGAAAAAGAACGCCATGTCAATGTAAATACTTCGGAAGCCAACAGTAAGATTCTATACACAGTTGGGTTAATGAGTGGTATTCACGATAAGAGTGTGACCATTCGCGTAAACACAGTCCAGACAACCAGAACCGAAGCTCAGACCAAGGCTGACATTCATAGTCGCCGTGAGGGGAATAAAAAGCAAGACTTCACCGGACACGTTGGCAAAATGACTCAGTACGCATCTGGCGGCAACGCTGTAGGCGGCAAAACACTTGTCGGCGAACTTGGCCCTGAGCAGTGGATTTCTCGGGACGGCAAGCATAGTAAATTTGTTGGCTTGCATGGAATGGAAGTCATCAACACTAAACCCGGTGACGCGATTGTTCCTGCTAATCTGACTGCTGGTCTGATGCACGGCGGTATTCCCCATCAAGCATCTGGCGGTGTGTGGGGCGGCGCGAACGCTAACGGTGCATTGAGCAATCTTAGCTTTGCCACCAATGGTCATTACCGGAACTGGGTGCCTTCCAGTTCATCTGGCAAATCCAGTAACGCCACCGTCAAAGTCTCTGCTGATACCTCTCAGCTTTCAGATTCTGCAAAGGAAGCTCTCGACAAAATCAAAGAAGAAGTCGAAGATATCATCGACCAGATTGAGCACAAGATATACCTCGTCGAAAAGCAGCGTGGCGACCCGATGAAGATTGTCGCTTATTATAAGCAGATTCAGGATGAAACCCATAAAGCCGCCGAGCGTTACCGTGCTCAAGGGCAGAAAGATTCTTCTGAATACATTATGTCTATGCAGAAGAAATACTGGGAGGCACATGACAGCATCATCGACACGATGAAGGACATGTACGACAAGATCACGTCGGAACATGAAAATGCTATCAAACTGGCCGAGCGAAGCCTTGACCGTCTGCTCGATACTGATAAGCTCGAACGCTCTTTCACTCGTGCTCAGCGTAAGATTTTCAATTCGGCAAAGCTGTCGCAGAATATTCTGAACGGTGTCGCCAAGAAGGGCAATCCTCTGGCCGGCATCTTCAGCGGCATTGCAGACAGTTTCGAAACCAAGACTGTTGATACTATCTTCTCGTCTATCGATGGCGACGCAATTGAGTCTACGCTCAACGGCATCATTGACCATTATCGCGAAGCTCAGAAGAACCTGCACAAGGAAGCGCAGTATTACCGTGGCATGGGATATTCCGACCTTAGCGACGAAGTGGCCGACCTCTCAGATCAGTGGTGGGAATACGAAGACGCTGTTAAGGATGTTAAGCAGAAAGTTATCGACTATCTCTCTGATATTGTTGATGCGGCAAGCGACTCTGTTGATACGATTCAGGACGTTCTCGACACGTTCAAGAAGGCTGCCGAGGAATACTCGACAAATGGTGGTTTTATCTCCGTCGATACCTTCCAAGAAATCTCCAAACTTGGCGTCGAATACATGGGATACCTCAAAGACGAGAATGGTCTTCTGACCATCAACGAGGAAGCCATCAACCGCGTTATCAAAGCTAAGACTGAGCAGATGGCTTTGGAAAGCGCCTCCGCTTATGTGGAGCGTCTGCGTATGGCTCTGCAGGAGAACGACGTTGTTTCTCTGAATAATCTGCTGAACGCAACGGCCGACCTGACCGAGGTTCAGTGGGGTTCCGTTTACGCACAGCTCGCTATGCTTGACCTCACCGAGGAAGGCTATGCGCAGGCTGTTAAGAATGTAGATGCGTACCGCAGCGTTCTGGCTAACGTAAAAGCCGGCGTCGGAATCGACTTCGACGACACCAAGGATAGCGTTGACGCTCTGTTCAAGTACGTCGAGGATATGATTCGAGACGAAATCGACCAGCAGGTCGACGCTCTGGAAGAGCTGAAGGATAAGTATAGCGAGATCATCGATAAGAAGAAGGAAAGCCTGCAACTGAGCAAGGACGAAGCCGACTATCAGGACGAGGTAGCCGACAAGGTCAAGGAAATGGCAAAGCTCCAAGAGAAGATTAACGCTCTGTCTCTGGATGACAGCCGCGAGTCAATCGCAAAGCGTAAAGACCTTGAAGAACAACTCGCCGATCTCCAAAAAGAACTTGGCGAGACGCAGGCAAATGAAGCCTATGACCGTCAGACCGATAATCTTGATAAGATGCAGGAGGCTTACGAGAAGGAAAAGGACGCCGAGATTAAGAAACTGCAGGATTCAATTTCATCGGAGGAAAAACTCTACCAAATGGCTCGAAAGAGAATACAAGATGGTTGGGCAACACTTTACGATGATTTAATTGAATATAACACTCGTGCGGGTTCGGACATCAATGCCAAGGTTACGCAAGCATGGCAAGACGCCCAAAAGGCTATGGAGAAGTACAATGCTACTTACCTCGAAGTCTATGATCGTCTTGGTGAAAACGGTTCCAATTCTTCTTCCAACGGTTCCAACTCCAATATCATTGGCGATTCGAATAAATACGGCACTGGGGATGCAGATGCGGCTGGGATCGCTCGAATCGTGGCGAAGATGAAGAAGAACAGTGATACTTGGTCTGCCAACATGACGGTGGAGCAGAAGAAAGCGCTCAACCAAAAGAATGCCGACTATGCTGGTCAACTCAACAGCCAGTACGATCTCGGTGTTCACTATGATGGTCACACTGGTGTTTGGTATGACAAGTATGGCAATAACATCTATGATAAGTACCTCGGTATATACCACACCGGCGGCGTTGTCGGCGATGCCTCTACCCTGCGTCAAGACGAGATGATGGCGATTCTGCAAAAGGGCGAAATCGTGCTCGACAAGCCCAAACAGCAGTCGCTCGACTCCATTCTCAAGGTAATGTCCGCCATTACCAGCGGTTTGTCCGCTTCTGCCCTGCCTGACCTGTCCAAGGCCGCTCAGATGCCTGTTTCCGGCGTGAACCGTGAAGTTGTCACGATCCCGCGTGAAAACGTCACGAACGTTACCTTCGGTGACACCATCATCAAGGGTGCGGACGGAGACACGGTTAAGCAGCATGAAGCTGTATCTCGCCGCATGGTCAACGACATTATCGAAGTTCTCAAAATCAAAAAATAATGGCCAGCGCGGTATGGAAACATGCCGCGCCTTTCTATAGGAGGTGCTTAACCTGTTTAACACCTACGAATTCACGTTCGCCGGAGAGTCGTCTCTGGCATATAACCTTTTTATCTGTGATCTGGACAGCAAAAGCAACGAAGACACGGCGTTCGGTAACGAAGCCAGTATCATCGAAACGAGAACGACCGGCCGCGTTCAACCAATTCATCAAGGCGTAAACTACCACGAGAAGCCTCTGGAGTTCAACCTTGTCTTTGGTTCGGAAACGCCACTTGACCGTTACGACTTTCAAGAGATTCAACTCTGGCTGACCGGTTATCAGGAATACCAATGGCTCTCCATCTGTCAGCCTGACATGGAAGACTATCAGTACCGCTGCCTGATTACAAACCTCGAGCCAATCTCTGTTGGCTGGCTGCCATTCGCATTTGAGGCTACAGTCACCTGCGACTGCCCTTACGCTTACGGCTTCCCTTTCACAGAGACATACGAAGTGGCCGGCGAAACTGAAATCGTCTTTCGGAACAACAGCTCGGTTCGGGAGTACATCAAACCCGTGCTGACCATTGAACCGACGGCGGCTGATTTCTCTATCGTGAACGCTGATGACAATGGGCGCGAGTTTAAGCTGACGGGCGTACCCGCGGCTGACTCTATCATTACAGTGGATAACAACGCCGGTATCATCACCGAATCCCACGATACAAACCTGTATGACAAGTTCAATATGAATTTTTTCCGGCTGGTTCGCGGTGATAATCACCTGAAAATCACTGGCAGCGGCAAGCTCACAATCAGCGGCAGAATGCTGTACAACGTGGGCGCATAAAGGAGGTCTGTGTGTATGTATCTCGATTATACGCAAATCGCCTTTGACAAATTTGGTCGGCCGGAGCCGCCTACCCTGCTGCTCCAAACGGCTGACGAGCGCACGATTGGCACGCTTCCCAACGTGGCGAATCTGAAAATCACAGTTAACTTTTCCGAGACAAGCGAAATCTCTTTTGACCTGCCCGCCTATTCTGACGGCGTGCCGACGCCGCTCTATGATAAAGTAGTCGGATACAAGGTGATTCGCACCGAGCACTACGGCATCTTTCTGCTGATGAAGCCGGAAATCTCCGGTGACGGTATCGAAGAGATTAAGTCGGTGACCGGCTACTCTCTGGAGAAGAAGCTGGAGAACAAGCAGTTCTTCCTCGAGGAGGGCACATTTAACTTCTGGAATCCCGCAACGCCGGATGATACTATTCTGGGGCGAATTCTGGAAGTATCCCCCGGTTGGAAGGCAGGATATGTTGCGCCGTCTTTGATTGGACGTTACCGCACGTTCGACCAGTATGACGACTACGCGCTGAGTTTTCTGTATGATGACGCAATGGATACGTTTCGCTGCGTGGTTGTATTCGACGTGTATAATAAGACGATCAACGCCTATGATGCGGACGATGATGTGTCTACCCTGCCGATTTACCTCGGGTTCGACAACCTCGTGACCGACCTTGATATCACAGAACTGACTGATGAGTTAGTAACTGCTATGACACCAAGCGGTGCGGACGACCTTGACATACGACAAGTAAACCCGACCGGCACGAACTGGATTTACGACATCTCGTACTTCATTGAGAACGGCGATATTCCTTCTGCCCTGGCCGAAAAATGGACAGAGTGGCAGAAAAGCGTGCTGAACCGTCAGGAATACTACAAGGGATTGGTCGGACTGCGAGCTTCTGCAACAGCGCGGCTGCTCTCCGAACAAGCCAAACTGGTTGACCGAAAAGCCGAACTGGACGACCTGACGAATCAGCAGTCTGTAACCATTCAGGCTCTGGCTCTGGAAACGACCGCGGACGGTAAGGCTTCGCAGCAGAAAAAGCTCGACGAGATCAACGCCAACATGGAGAAGAAAAAGAAAGAGGTTGCCGACCAAGAAGCTGTGGTAGCAGATATCAAGACCACGCTCGACGCTTCCAACCCCGACTCCTATCCGGCGCAAATCAAAGCCGTGAATGACGAGCTGAAGCTGACGGCTTTCTTTACCGCAGACGAGTACGCACTGTTACGGCACTACTTTATCGAGCAACCGCTTTCGGATGATACCTTTGTCGCTTCCGATGTTGATACCGCTGTGACCGGTGAGAGCTCCAAGGTGACGAATGGCGCGATTGCTATTTCTGATTCAACCCTCGCGCAGGTTGACTTCGGCGAGATCAAGAAGAAGATGTACACCATCGCTGGTGGCACTGCCGTGGTAACAGCGGCGAACAAAATGTCCATTTCAATTATCCGTGGTACTCTGGAACACAAGGCCGGTGACGAATTTGTGTTCAGTTTATACTGCGGCGAAATGAAAATCGGTGAAAAAAACGCACCAAGCGGTCTGATTACGCTGACCGGTACGCTGTCCAACCTCAAGAATGACATTCACGAGGTAAACGACAAAGAGGTTATTACCTACGAGGGCACTTCTCTGTCGTTTGATATCACGACGGCCGACCTTTATATGACAACCAATGTGTCGGACTATCAGAAGTATTCCGTCGAGATGGAGCTTTACGACCATGCGGTCAAGACGCTCGCCGACGTTGCTTCGCCGACCTATGAGTTTAGCGTTGAAACCGGCAACTTCATCTGGGCACAGGAGTTCGAGCCGTTCCGAAAGGGACTGGAGCTCGGCAAAGGCGTTTACCTGCGTCTGCACAATGATGAGGTTATCACCCCTGTTCTGATTGGATTCGACCTCGACTTTGAGGATCAGGAAAAGCTGTCGCTCACCTTCTCCAACAGGTTCAAGCGTCACGACAACGTGGCGAACCTGAAAGAGATGATTGAGAACAGCTATTCTTCGAGCCGCAGTTTTGACGCGGCGAAGTATACCTACAATCAGACGGCGAATCAGGCTTCCAAGGTTTCCGAGTTCATGAACAGTTCTTTGGACGCGGCGGTCAATTCTATTATCGGCGCAAAGAATCAGAGTGTCCGCATCGACGGTGCTGGTCTGCATATTGGCGAGCCTGACTCTCCGTACCAGATTCGCATTATTAACGGCATGATTGCTATGTCGGACGACGGATTTCAGAGCGCGAAGGTTGCTATCGGGCACTTTGCAACTGATGAACTGGGCGACCACTGGGGCGTAAATGCCGACATCATCGGCGGCAAGCTGCTTATCGGTAACGGTCTGGTAATTGAGGCTCCGAACGATGACGGTGTAATGCAGTTCAAGGTTGACGCTACCGGCGCTTGGCTGTATAACTCTACCTTTGTTTTGGCGAAGGACGGCGGCGGCAAGATTTTAATCGACCCACGCTACGGCATTGCATCCGGCAAGGGAGACCTGTATACAACGAACGGCACGACAGTCACCCCTTCGTTTATCGACGAGGACGGAAAGATTGTGTTCGACGACGATATCACACTGAAGGGCTTGAAGATTCCGAAAGGTACGAACTTCTACATCGACGCCAATGACGGCAAGGCTTATTTCCGGGGCAATATCTATGCCGAAGACGGCATTTTCAACGGCACCGTTTATGCCAAGGACGGCGAGTTTACCGGCAAAGTTACTGCTACAAGTGGAAAGTTTACTGGCGAAATTGAGGCGACCGGAGGTACTTTTAGCGGCACTTTGAAAGCTACTACTCTGGACGGCACGCTAAAAGGTGGCCAAGATGGTGGCACTATCACAGGCGTTAGTCTTGATATTGGCAACGGAGCGTTTCAAGTAGATAGCTCTGGTAATGTAACTATTAAGAGCGGTAAGATCAGTTGGGGCGCGGTTACCGGAACAGATGCGATTGACCAGAAGATCGAGAATGCACAGACGACAGCAAATAATGCCTCCTCTGCTGCTGAAGATGCAGCGGATGACGTTTATAAACTTGCTCATGGACAATACGGTGAAGCGAAAGCTCCATCGGTCACTTTCATAACAGGTACGAAGATATCTGCTCCGACTATTGAAGCTGGCAAATTCTATGGTAGTGCTTATTATAATATTGAAGGCGGAGCTAAATTGCAGTTAGACGGTGGAGCATACGGAGATTTTGTTATTTATCGAGCTAATGGAGATAAGACTTTTCGAATTTTCGACGCAGTAGATACCGTTGCATTTTCATCTCTTTCCGAAAATCCATTTTTACAGATCAATAACAAAGACTTAGTTCAATTATATGGAACATGGGATTTTAGCCACGCAACGGTCAATGGACTCACGGCTACATTCGGATAAGGAGGCTGATCTATGGCTACCGTTTCCGTAAGAAATATTGAGTCTACCAGCGTTACCGTCCGTGTCAGCGGCGTAAAAAGGGGCGACGACCTGTTTTTCTTCGTTCGCCGACAAGACGATTCGTCGGACGTGTCGGGAACTGATTATGCGACTGCGACCAGCACAACGATGAGCACAGATATAGGTGGTCTCGAACCTGATACTGCTTATATCGCCAACGTCCGAGTAAATAACGTATGGCAAACTGGCGCAAAATTCCGAACAAAAACGGAGCTTAATCCTTATTTTTATACCGGCAATATCGGAACAAACTCTGTTACTGTTTATGTTGAAGATCTCGCGTATGGCCAAAGCATTCGTGTACTGATTCGACCGTACAATGATTCCAGTACGACTGTCGTTAATCAAGACTATAGTGCGAGTGGCTCTTCTTTCTCGAAAACATACAAAAATCTTTCGCCGAACACACGTTACGCCATCAATGTACGCGTTGACGGTTCATGGCTGGACGCAGATGAATTTACGACAGACAAGCCTGCCATATCTAAATGGTCGTGGAGTTCTTCAAACGGTACTGCTTCAGCAGCTCAGACCAAAGCGGCGTATGATGCTCTGATAAATAAAGGGGCACTTTCAGACTTCTCCTATAAAGTCTGGAACGATATGTGTGGTAAGGTTATTGAGATTGAAAACGCGCTCGGGCAGACTTGGAGCACAAAATATGCCCAATATACTGACACTAAAATGACAACATCTGATAAAAGGCTGACTGCAACACGGTTCAATTCACTTCGCTATAATATTGGCCGCAGTCACTCTACCGGTATTAACGAAGTTGCCTCGGGTGACACTGTGTATGCTTGGTACTTTACCACGCTCGCCCGATGTATGAATGAGTGGATAGATCAAATCTAAAGGAGCACGCATGACAAAAGAAATTCTCGCGGAAGTAGCACAGATTCACAATCGTCTGGCGGAAATCTCAGTCCGCGGCGATGATGCTATCCGCATGGCAGAAGTGCTGACGCGCTGCCGAAACCTCGCACAGCAACTCTCAAAACTCGCAGAAGAGGACAACTCTGCGGACTAAGAAAGGCGGTGAACTTATGTCGCTTTGCGACCAATCGCCCTATCAGCTGCCGACCGTCACATTTGTTGGCGGTGCAACACAGCAGTTGGCGTTCCATACCTACTTTGAGGACAACGGCCGCCCGCTCAGCATGAGAGGCTGCACCGGCTACTTTTCTGTAGCTGAGTATCTGAATAAATCTTCCCCGCTGATTACCAAAACGATGGATATCATCGAGAGCAAAACCGACGCGACAGACAACATTCTTCGCGTCGAACTCGAACCATCTGATACGGTCAATCTGGCGGGGAAATTTATTTATCAGGTCACTATCAAAGGCTCCGAGGGAGATGTGGACATTCCTTATCAGGGCATCATGTATGTGACGCGTAATATTGACAAACCAATCATCAAGTAAAGGAGAAAAGGCATGAATACTAAGTATTTTCTGAACCTTGTAGCGGGCAATGTATTTCGTTCCAAGGAGACGCCGGCTATTCCGACGAAGTATTACATCGGCCTGAGCAAGACCGAGCCCAATGAGACCGGCGGCAATGTAACGGAACCGGAGACTGCAGCAGGCTACGCTCGTGTTGAGCTGAACAGTCTGGGTGAGCCGGTTGACGGTCTGGTAACCAACCAGCAGGCAATCAATTTCAACGAGTCTACCAACGGCTGGGGCACTGTTACCCACTTTGTTGTATATGATTCCAACGAGATCGGCGCGGGCAATCTGCTGATGTACGGCGCACTGACTACGCCGAGAACGGTCGAGACGGCTACCATCATGACCATCAAGGAGAATTACCTCAAGCTGTCCGTTCAGAACCCGACCGCCTAAGTTTAAGATAAGGGGACAAACATGAAGGATTATAAACTCTATCTTCGTGACCGGCTGATCGACATTGATCTGGTCACCAAGTCTCGTTACACCGAATGTGACCTGACGATATCCTCTATCCCCTTCCGTGAATATGTCGGCGAGGTATATGACGCAATCATCGTAGACAGCCATGTGGTCGATACTTATCTGACCGGCCTTTTCTCTGTAGATGAAGGCGTGGTTATCCATTCGGAGATTGACCAGATTCTGCGACACGTTATGGAACGCGGCATGAACGCGCTTGTTATTGACAGCAAGGCGGAGCTCACCTCTCACAAGATTCTGAGCTCCTTCCCTAACGCGCTCACGATTCACAGCGAGCCGACCGAACTGCACGCTGAGACCTTCGAACAGGCTGATGACGTTGTTGTTCTGGCAGTAGACAAGCTGAATATGGAAGTACGCAAAAAGCTCTCCGGCACGGAGAATGGTTTGGAGATTCAGACCACCGCGCAGGAGACTAAGCAGACGCTTGAAAAAGCAACCGGCGCACTTCCCTTCTCCGCAGAAGTTCAGCAGACTTGGAGCCACAAATTCGACAAAGCCGAGAACGCATTGCATTTTCAGGCAAAATTGCAAAGTTTATGCTATCAGCTTTTCTCTGATGGCGGCATGACAGCGATGGAGCCTTACGCGGCACCGCTGCAGGTGGAGATTCTTTACTCTCTGGGCGGCGGCGCTTCTTCTTTTGCTCTTGGTTCTACGGTTGTAGAAATAGCAAAGAATAGTTTTCTGCAGACTGAGACTTCCGTAATTCCGGTCGCGTTTCCGGTTCAGTTTTTACTGACATATGCCGTGGGTGCAGAGACTCAAACCGTAGTTTCTGCGGCAGTTACCAACCTGTGCTACAACTATTTCTCCGGCGGCAGCTCCGGCATGGAGATCACAGCGAAACTCGGCGAGCTTGAGGAACACTTTCCGCTCGGCGGCTTTGAAAATGCTGTCCAGATAGAGAATACGGCCGCCGGCCATTTTCTGCTCGAAAAGAGAGAACACGCTGATTCCGATAGTGTTATCGCGGCTGCGTGTGACGCGGCGTTGACTGGTTCTTCTCCTGAGCTAGCTTCTGTTATGGTACTTGGCTGTGCGATTGAGGAGCTGATTCGGAGATATCGGCTGCTGTCTGAGGTTGATGATAGGTCTCTGGCTGACATAGACACGATGACGCTCGACAACTTAGATTATGTGGTTTTGTAAGAAAGGCGGTGTGAGATGAGCAGAACACCTAACTACGACCTGTTCGTCACAGATGATGCAGGGACTAAATTCAAGGACTGGCGCGAACAGATGGCGTCCGAGTCCAATTCCAATATGGTGAAGATCGATGCCGCCCTTTCCGGAAAGGCTGAGCAAAGCCGTTCGGTTGAAATTACGCTGACGGCCGATGGTTGGACTGGCGACGCCGCGCCATTTTCGCAACAGGTTGCAGTAGCAAATCTGAAGGCTGATACCAATGGCTCTATTGCGATTGCAAGCGGTGCGACGGCAGATCAGCGTACAGCTGTCCGCAAGGCTCAGCTTTCGATTGCGGCGCAGGCTGATGGATTGCTTACTCTGAACTGCGACGGCAAGAAGCCCACGGTGGATATTCCTGCTGTGGTTGTTATTTTAGGTTAAGGAGGTAGAAATATGCCTATTATTTCGGCATTTCCGACGGGCGAAAGCACCGTCGATTATACTGGCCCTAAATCCGGTTTGCCATCGCTGGAAGAGGGCAAGGTTGCGTATGTAACCAATGAAAAGCGGCTGTATACCGGCAACGCTGATGGCAAGAACACACAGATTCCGAATGCGGCAGATGTGAAAGGTTTAACCGCGCAATCTTTAGCTAATGCTAAGGCGTATACCGATTCTGCTATTCAGGTGGCTATTCAAGACACTTGGGAGGCGAGCTATTGATGAGCGTTCAGGAGACTAATCTTAAAGCTATCGCCGACGCCATCAAAGCTAAGACTGGGGAAACCGGAACTATTAAAGCATCGGAATTTGCGAGTAAAATCAGCACCATTGAGACCGGCATCGACACATCTGATGCCACTGCAGGAGCCAAAGACATTCTCTCAGGACTGACCGGTTATGCGAATAACCAGAAGGTAACGGGTACTCTAGTTCCTATTGAAAAACCGAAATGGGAAAGTTCCGACATGCCTGCTAGCGAGAGCTGGTTTTCGGTTTGCTATGGTGCGGGTAAGTTTGTGGCTGTGAATTATAGCAGCAATATCGCTGCTTATTCTACCGATGGCATCAACTGGACTCAGACTACAATGCCTGCTAGTGGAATCGGAAACTCGGTTTGCTATGGTGCGGGTAAGTTTGTGGCTGTGGCTAACAGTGATAATGTCGCTGCTTACTCTACCGATGGTATCAACTGGACTCAGACTACAATGCCTGCTAGTCGTTACGACTGGGGCTCGGTTTGTTATGGTGCAGGTAAGTTTGTAGCGATAGCTAGTGGTGTAGAGGGTGTCGCTGCTTATTCTACTGATGGCATTAACTGGACTAAGACTACGATTTCGGATGAGGTTTGGTGGTATTCAGTTTGCTATGGTGCGGGTAAGTTTGTGGCTGTTGGTGGTTCTGATGATCGCGCCGCTTACTCGAAGGACGGCATCAACTGGACTCTGACTACGTTGCCGGCTAATAAAACCTGGCTCTCGGTTTGTTATGGCAATGGTAAGTTTGTAGCCGTGTCTAGGACCGGTAATATTGCAGCTTACTCTACCGATGGTATCAACTGGACTCAGGCTACGATGCCGATTTCTGCAGCCTGGCAATGGGTATGCTATGGCAATGGCAAGTTTGTAGCCATGTCTAGTAGTAACAATATCGCAGCTTACTCTACCGATGGTATCAACTGGACTCAGATTCAGACTACGCTGCCGACTAGCGCGGCCTCGACACATGTTTGCTATGGTACGGGTAAGTTTGTAGCTATAGTTTTCAGGAGTAAAGTCGCTGCTTACCTCAAAGATTCCTTTGATTCCTGGGCATAGAGAGGAGGTATGATATTTTGAATATTCAAGAAACCAATCTTAAATCTATCGCAGATGCCATTCGTGATAAGGACGGATCTACTGATCCAATCAAGGCTTCGGATTTTGCTAATCGAATTTTAGCAATCCAGACTGGTGTGGATACCTCCGATGCCACTGCCACTGCCGACAAAATTCTGTCCGGTAAGACTCTTTATGTCAATGGCGAGAAGGTCACTGGTACATTAATTCCCATCGAGAAACCTGAATGGATTACCGGAACAATGCCAGTTAATACATCGTGGTCTTCTATTTGTTATGGAGCGGGTAAGTTCGTTGCTGTTGGTCTTGATACTCCTGTTTATTCTACTGATGGCATTAATTGGTCTAAGTCTAATGCTACAATTAAGGAGAACTGGACTTCTGTTTGCTACGGCGCGGATAAGTTTATAGCTGTAGCTAGAAATGGTGCAGTAGCTTATTCTCTTGATGGTATTAATTGGACTTTTCCTCGTCTTGGACCTATAATGGGAAACTGGAATTCTGTTTGCTATTACGATAAAGGTTTCGAAGTAATTGGACAGGGTGGAAGTGAGGATTGCGATCCAGCTTATTCCGAGGATGGTATCAATTGGGAACCGGAAGGTTTGCTATTCTATGCTGATAATTGGACACTTGCTTATGGTAAAGGCACACTAGTAGCTGTTGCCGATGGTTCACCTGAATGTGGTGCTATCTATAGTAATGAAAGTACCAAACACGGTTTTAGAGAGGCTCATTTGACAAAAAATAAAAACTGGGCCTCTGTTTGTTACGGTAATGGGAAATTTGTAGCTGTTGAGAAAGATAGCAATACTGCAGCTTATTCTGAGGATGGTATCTCCTGGACTCTGACTGAGATGCCAACATCCTCAGGCTGGGGTTCTGTTTGCTATGGCAATGGAAAATTTATAGCAACGTCATTTACCCAAGGGCTTTTTGCTTACTCGATAGATGGTGTTAATTGGAGAAGTGGCACTTATCCAGGTGGAGCTCAGACAAAATTAGTTCCTGTTACTTATGGTGCAGGAAAGTTTGTAGCCGTTTGCAATGAATCTTCTTATTATCTCAAAGACTCCTTTGATTCCTGGGCCTGAAAGAAAGAGGTGATCAATATTGAAACTTTGTCTCGGCAGTACACCTGTAAAGTCGCTTAATATCCGCAAGCTCGATGTGGATACTAACGACGCTACCATTGTCGCATCCGACATGCAGACTGGCTCTATCGCTTATGCGAAGGGTCAGAAGGTGACCGGTACGGGCAGTAATGGTTTTATCATCGACGAAATTCCTAGCTACTCCTTTCGTCGTCTTCAAGATCACCTGTGCGAGCTTCAGCGTCAATATGAGATAGCCGAAGCCTACCTGAAGGGAACATATGCAAATAAAAGCACCCTGTAAAAGGGTGCTTTTCTTATTTTTTCTGAATGACAAAAGTGCCACATTTTTTGACTACCCCAAATATAGAGGTAACACGATTGCGAGTAATATGACCAAAACGAAGAGAACGATGAGAACAGCATTTTTATTTTTTTCAATCTTACTATCTACCTTCTCAAAGATACTTAACTCGATTTTTTTCTTCAGATTATATACTTTTGTATGATCTGAACTCGGATTTTGTTTTATAAAAGGATTTCTCTGCAGATGTTGAAGTTCCTCTTGTCGGGCCTTTTCAGATAGTATGGCTTTCTCTTTGGCGCGTTGAATCTCAATTTTTTTATAATTATCTTCTAGTTCAGCATTGTATTCAGAGAGATGTTTTTCCAGATTTTTGACATTATTCAAGTCGAACAATGCTTTCAAGGGAACCTTGCAGCAGGGGCAATTCGCAACCGAATTCATAACAATTTTTCCACATCCGCAAATAACAAATCCATTTTCATGACAAGGCAAATAGTTATGCTGCTGTGTGGGGCTGATGTAACTTAAATCTCGGCTATACTGGCTTGCTAATTCTCCTAAAGAAGAAATTGGTAGTTGATCATATTTCGCTAACTCATATGCTTGCCTATATTTGTTTTCCCAGACTGTGTTGTCAGAGAACACTATTTGCTCAGGAGTGATGCGAATATTTCTGGTTTCATTATCCGGCAGTAGTATAGCTGTCCTGTCTCCAAACAACGTATATGGTTGTATCGAAATATCCAGATAAGAAAATTTGTCCACTCCAGTTAATTCTCTATTCAGAACATCAAAACACTTGACGGAAACAAACATCGCCTTTATGTTCTGTTCAGATAGATTTTCGAATTTGCATTGAACCAAGATACTGTTGTCTACATTGTTCTTTGTTAAAGCATGAGCCTGCAGTAGTACAGGACAATCATGCGCCCAGAACACACGCTTTTCATGTTGTATAACCGTATATTTTTCAGACATATCATTCACCTCTAGTGATGCTTATATCGAAGGCAAATCATCATCTACCGAGCTGCTCTGCTTTTGCGATAATGTGATAGGTTGAATCGCACCATTGGTATTATCTTTGATGTCCTGCAAAAGTTGGATGATTTCACCAACAGCATAGATGCCAAAACTGAAAACAACAGTTACTGCTATAAACAAGATGCTCAAGACTTCATAGGTATCATACATTGAACAAGCAAAAATAATACCAACAACCGCGTTGACTATTGCATACACCCACATGATTACAGCAACAGTGTTAGAACTTCTGTTTTTCATACATTACTCCTTTACCGGGAACATGGTAACGACATTATCTGTGTAACCGCCGACGAGTATCGGGTGAGTCCACTTCAGAATCAGTTTTCTCTGTTCTGGCTCGCTCTTTGGGCCAGTCCAGTAATGATGCCAGTGGCCTCGACGAGTATGCGGGCGTTTATGACTTCCCTGCTTCGATTCATCAACCGAAGGGTTTGATTGCGGAGCGCTGGATTCCTGTTCGGCACGGCGCAGCGTGTGACCAATCACAACACCGACGTCCTTCATGTCTATCTCGCGGAATTTATCTTTAATCGGCTGACCCGGCTGGCGAGGCCGATAAATTCCCTTCTGTTTAGGATTTTCTCGGATATCCGCTTGGTCACTGCAGACATACAGATATAACTGCATAGCGCGGAGCACCACACGAACACTTTCGTCAATGTGAATGTTGTTCAACTGAAATTTGGCGAAAGTGTGATATTTTGCGGTTGTGGCTACGGTATCATAAATACACTCATAAACCGTGGGCTTCGTCAGCTCTAACATGAACGTTTTGGTATGTTCCATGTCATCTGAAAAAGGTTGGACGCGGAACTCTCTAACGTGTGAATTCGCGTCTTCTTCTATCCAAGCCATAAACTTGAGAGGCAGCGAATTTCCGGGAATCGGCTTATCGGTCTGAATATACACGCACGGATAAGGCGGTCTCAGCAGAATTTCTGTGGGGATTTTGTCATCTTCTGTTATAGCATCGGCTTGAGCGACCAACTCTTGCGCAAGAGTATGGTCGAAGTTGTAGATAACCTTATGCTTTCGCCAAATGTATAATCCCGTCAGTTCACTGGCGAGACGAGCACGTCCGTCTTTTTCCAAATGACACTTTACTCGCAGATATTCATATGCTGCGCCTATTGGGAGGTCGCACACATCGCTTACTCCCATTTCTTCGTGAGACTCTCTGCACAACACGTCTAACGTGTCGAAGCAGCCGGGAGCCATCTCGCTCCACTTTCTGCATAACTTGAGCGGAGTTTCGTTCTCTGTCACTGGTCTCACACCTTCATTTCTTTATTGTATAAATTATACAATAGAATCCACCTAACGTCAATAAATTTTGCAAAGAAAGGAGGCTCGCCATGAGCGTGATGCGTAATGACCGGCCTTAATAATTTTATAAATCTATTTGGGCAAGTCACCCTTTCTACCGTCGTCGAGTTAGTTCTCGCCGGCGTTTTTCTTTATCTGATCTACAAAAAGGTCAGAGATTTTCTCATTGAACGCTACGAGGCTGAAAAAGCCCGCGACCAGCGAATCAATGAAGCACTCGACGCTGTGCATAAATACCCTGAGTACCGCGCCCAGAGCATCAAGATACAGCAAACGCTGGAAAACGAGATACAGACTATCCGCCAAGCAATGGAGCGCTACCAAGCCAGACTGGACTCAGTAGAAGAAACCAATAAACGCCGCGAGTGCAACAAGCTCCGTGACAGGCTTCTTCAGAGTTACCGTTACTACACAAACGAAGAAACCAACCCCAGTAAGTCATGGACACAGATGGAGGCTGAAGCCTTCTGGGGGTTGTTTCGCGATTATGAAGAGGCCGGCGGCAACGGATATATGCACTCAGTAGTTCAGCCAGCGATGACCGAACTGATTGTAAGGGAATGTCCGAACTCATCGGGAAAGGAGGCGTAACGCATGGAATACTACTCCTCTGTCTTTACATTTGACGATTGGTATCTTGACAAGCCTGTTGGAACGATTGCTCAGCAGTATGACCATCTCTCCCGCTCGCTTCTGGTGGCGGGCAATCTGCCGGACGGTTACATCTGGCACATGCTTGTGCAGTGCGGCGATAATTTCAACATCGTGTTGATGGAACCCATCGAAGATACTGCCTCGGCCGTGGCTGACATTCCGGAAGATGACGGCGAGCCAGAGAAGAAACCCAAGTTAATCGGCGCGGTTCTCGAACGCGGCTGGGTCGGCGAATCGGGCAAATACTCTGTTCAGCTCCGCGGCGTCAAAGGCGAAGAGGTTCGTCATACCAATCTCATCACCATCCGTATTCCGAAGTCGATGGCCGGAGAAGCACAGTGGCCGGAGGTTCCATCTGAGTTTACCCAGATTGAGCATCGTGTAAACGAGACCTACGAGAAGGTTAAGAACACGGCTGCCGAGGCTGAAAAAGCCAAGAACGCCATCGAAAACATGGGCGCAACGGCCAAATCGGTAGAGCCTGATGAGGAAGCCTCTGTTGAAAAGACTGTCGATGAAGATGGCAACATTTCACTGAACTTCTCTATTCCTAAAGGTGAGAAAGGCGACCCGGGCGATGTTGTTGCACATGAGGGCTTATACGGCTTTGAAGTCAATCCTGACGGATATCTCGAACTGCATTATGCAGACAACACAGCTGCGCCCAATCTTTCCATCAATGAAGATGGTTATCTTGTGGCGGAGATTTGAGGGGGTGAACGCGCATGGCGAAACTTATTCTTGGTAAAGTAGTTGGCCCAGAGGGCAAAGCCGCGACCGTTGAGGTTGAATCGACTGAAACTGTAGCGGCGGGCTCCCCTGCTTTGGTTGAAAATGTCGGCACTGCAAATGAAGCAAAGCTGAAGTTTTCCATCCCACAGGGTAAAAAGGGAGAGACCGGCGCAACGCCGAATCTTTCCTTCGAGGTAAAAGCTCTCGAGCCTACGGATGCTCCGACCGTTTCCGTCAGCGGAGACGCAGAGAATCCGCATCTGGTAATCAGCCTTCCTCGCGGCGAGACCGGCGAAGATGGACAGGCTGCTTATCTGACCATCGGCACGGTAACCACGCTGGCTCCTGACGAGCAGGCGACGGCCGATATTACCGGCGAAGCACCGAACTATGTTCTAAATCTTGGTATTCCACGCGGTCAGGGCATTGCTTCGGCTGACGATTTGGTTGAAGTTAACGGCTTCTAAACAAAGTAGATTCGGGCGCTCCCGGGCGTCCTTTTCTAATATTTTCACACTTTTCACATCATGATGGCCGCTCAATGCGGCAAGAAAGGAAGAAAACACTATGGCAACTAAACTTGTATTTTGCGGTAAGAAGGTAAACCTGCCTGCAGTTCGTGAGCAGGCATTCTATCTGACCACTGATACCCATGAGGTATACTTCGGCCAGAACCTGTACACCGAGCCGGTACGCTTTGTACCCGAGCGTGAGACCACCCCGGCACAGGGCGTTCTGTACATTCTGCCCTCCGGCCTTGGTGAGGTTTACGACGGTTCTGCATGGAAGACTGTCTTCAAGCCGACCGTTACTAAGATTGAGGCTGGCGTAACCGACGAGCAGATTGCAACCGCTAAGGCTGTAAAGGACTACGTTGACAACCTCGTTACCGGCGGCATCGGTGCTCTGGGCGCACTGGCTAAGAAGGACGAGGTAACCGAGACCGAGCTCGGCGACGCTCTGAAGAAGAAGATCAACGACGCTGCTGCTCAGGCTTCTACTCTGGTTGGCGAGGACGCTTCCAAGTCTGCTCGCGCAATCGCAGCTGAGGAGGTTGCGAAGATCGTTGACGGCGCTGACGCTTCTTTCGACACCCTGAAGGAGATCGCTGACTGGATTTCCGGCCACAAGACTGACGCTGCTTCCATGAATTCTGCTATCAAGGCTCTGGAGGCTATCGTTGATGGCATCGGCGGCACCGATGAGCCGGCCACCGTTGTTGCATACGTTACCGCAGCTATCGACGCTCTGAAGATCGGCGACTACGCAAAGGCTGCTGACCTGACTGCAGCTGTTGCTCGCATTACTGACCTTGAGTCCAAGGTTGGCGTTCTGAACGGCGGCGCTGACGTTGCCGGCTCTGTTGCTAAGGCTCTGGCTGACGCTAAGGCTTATGCTGATGGTCTGGCTAAGAACTATGACGCAAAGGGTGCTGCTGATACCGCTCTGGCTTCCGCTAAGACCTACGCTGACGGCAAGGCTGCAACTGCTGAGACAAACGCTAAGACCTACGCTGATGGTCTGGCTGTCAACTACGATGCTAAGGGCTCTGCTACAACCGCTGAGACCAATGCTAAGGCTTACGCTGATGGTCTGAACACCACCATGGACGGCCGTGTTGCCGCTGTTGAGACCGCTCTGGAAGTTGGCACGTTCTGATCGCCCCTGTTGTTTATCCGCCCCGCGAGAAGCGGGGCTATTCTTTATAAAGGAGGGGGTGCGAAATGGGCTATTACTTCCGAACCTATGAGACGGTGCTCAGCAAGGCTCAGAATACGACCACTGTGCCGATTGTGCCGGGACGTTATCTGATCTGCACGGACACCGGCGATGTCTTCTACGACACCAAGGATAAGGTTCGCAAGCACCTGACCGACATCATTGATGTAGCTACCGAGTCGGCTCGACAAGCAATTCTTGCGCCGATGGAGCGTTTCTACTTCGTAAAAGAAACGGCTCACCTGTGGCGTTATACCGGCGGGGCATGGGTTGACCTCACCCCCGGCTATGAGACAGAGGCGGTGTTTACTACCCTGTCGGCGGCTGCTTGGAGCAATAAGACGCAAGCTCTGACGATTAAAGGATTGGCTGCCAGCCAGAACGGCGTTATCAGTCTGACGCAGAATATCTCGGCGGCCGCTTTGAAAGCTGCTAAGAAAGCATCTCTGCGTGCTACCGGTCAGGCTGCAAATTCGCTGACGATGACTGCGGATGGCACTGTTCCGACCGTAGACATCCCTGTTGTGGTTATCCTGATGAGCACAGCATCTTAAAAGATAAGCCGGGGCTCCCCGGCTTTTTCTTTACCAATTTTCAATAAAACGCGAAAGGAGCTGTCATGGCTCGCAAAAGAAGAAAGAAGCGTAAGCTCGAGTTCTCCAAGCTGATTCTGGTGTTTGAGACCGTGCTCGTGGCTTATGTGTCGCATAGGGTTTTGGGGTTTGTCGGACGGGCGATTGAGTTGGACTACACAGGGTCTCTCCCCTATCTGACGACCTTTATCTCCGCTGTCTGGGCGGCATATGGTACGAGCGTTAGCTTCTACCAGAGCAAGAGTGGCAAGGAGAACATAAAAAAAATTGAGATCGCGCCGCCAGTTTCTTATACAGATACCGACTTCGGATATGAGAACGACGACCGCGACTGCTGATAACTTTTAAGTATATGCCCGAAAGGAGGCAATTATGGATACTAATCAGATTGTACAGCTCATTGTGGCTATTCTTACCGGTCTGGCAACCTGCATCCCGCTTGCTGTGAAGCTGGTGGAGTATGTAAAGACGGCGACCAAGGAAAAGAACTGGGCGAACCTGCTCGGCCTCGTTATGTCCCTGATGGAACAGGCGGAGAAGAAGTTCGACGACGGAGCAACCAGAAAAGAATGGGTCATGGCGATGGTCAAGGCTTCGGCTGACTACATCAATTACCCTGTAGACGAGGACACGCTGTCCAAGATGATCGACAGTCTCTGCAATATGTCCAAGGTTGTAAACGGCAAAAATCAGGAGGTTGACGCAGAGTGAACATCAAGTTTATTGCCGCAGACCCATCGAACTATTACCATGGGCGCAGCGGCAATTCTATCAAATATATCGTAGTACATTACACCGCGAACAATGGTGATACGGCCGCAGGCAACGGCAATTATTTCTCCAGTCCAAATCGCAAAGCCTCGGCACATTACTTCGTTGACGAGAACAGTGTAGTTCAGTCTGTGAAGGATTCAGACGGCGCTTGGCACTGCGGCGGCTCTTTGGAGTCTTCGCATCATCCGTACCGCAACATCTGCACGAATAAGAACTCTATCGGAGTAGAGATGTGCAGCGATAAGGTGAACGGCAAGTATGTCATCACGGCGGCCACCGTTGATCGAACGGTCGAACTTGTCAAGATGTTGATGAAGAAATACAACATCGCGGCCGACCACGTTATTCGCCACTACGATGTGACCGGCAAGTATTGCCCGGAACCGTGGGTTCGTGACCAGAGTAAATGGACGAATTTTAAGGCGCGACTGACTGCGCCGGAGAAACCTGCAACACCTGTAAAGGAGGAAGAAGAAGTGACTCAGGAACAGTTTAACAAGATGATGGATACCTATCTGGCCGGCCTTGCTAAGCAGCAGCCGAGCTCTTGGTCTGAGACTGCTCGTAAGTGGGCTGAAGGCATCGGCCTGATTAAGGGCGATGATAAGGGCAACAAGAATTACAAGAGCTTCTGCACGAGGGAGCAGATGGTTCAGTTCTTGTACCGGTTCAAGGATATGAAGTAAGTTTTGGGGCGCGTTTGCGCCCCATTTTTTACGAATATTATCCACTTCTTGTACATATCTATTCATAAAAAAACCCGCCTGCGATCAAAAACAGGCGGGGATTTTTAGGTCTTGTTAATAGATGTAAATTACTGACATGTATCAAAAATGTATCAAAAAAATTTTGACGTTTTTCAAAATGCCCAAATCCTTAGATATATGGTCACTTTTTAAGAGGTGTTAGCCAGAGAAGGTTATTCCCACTCAATTTCAAGAATATATCTTGTGGTGTCCATACGCACATATATTCTATATTTTGTGGTATATTATTTGTATTATCCATGTTATTCTGAGTACACATTTTTTTTGTATCAAAAAATGTATCAAAAAAGAAGAAGTTATTCACTGTCGCCCGACGAATACAGTTGCTTTATTAGCTGTGCAATCATTTTTATATCAGCGGATAAATAGTCATTGTATCCGTTCAGGTCGTTTAATGCTTGTAGCTTCATCAACAAAGCGTCGAGTCTATCGCAAACAGCTCGGTGAACCTTACAATTACCTTGGATGACAAATTGCCGATCAAGCGCTTTGTTTAGAAGGTAATCTTGTTTCATCATTCCACTGAGAGAAACAGCCAGTTCGATCTGTTCATATTCTTTGGGTGAAACGCGAAACGCACATGTTTTTGTCCTCACGCGACCGTCTCTATCGCAGTTTTTCTTAGACATCCGTTCTAACACTCCTCATTGAATTGAGATCGTCCGCAATAGCTTTTTGAACATTGTCAAACAAATGGCCGTAAATATCTTGTGTTGTACTGATGGATTTATGGCCAATACGTTTTGAAATTTCAAAAATGTTATATTGTTTACTGATAAGAAGGGACACATGAGAATGTCTCAATCCGTGGATTGGCATATCTGGGACATTAGCTTTTGCAATCAAAGAATGGAAATTGCTCGATAACCCGTGCTTTGTAAACACAAAGATGCGCTGGTCTGGCGTTAAATCATATTTCATTGCGAAGTATTCTGTCAATTCATCACAAAGAAATCGAGGAATGCTAATCGTTCTTACGGAGCTTTGTGTTTTAGGAGTTGTGATAATGTCTTTTCGCCCAACTCGGCTATATGTCTTATTGATACGAATCGTTTGATTGTCTAAGTCTATATCTTCGCGCGTGAGAGCGAGTAATTCGCCTTCTCGAATGCCGCACCAATATAAGACTTCATAAGCATAATAGTAAGTTGGGAAATTCATAGCTTCATATGCAAACTTTTCATATTCTTCGTAACTCCAGAAAAGAAGTCGTCTACCTTTCACTCCCATGTTCTTGATGTCAACCAGAGGGTTGATAGAAATATACCCTTTACCACTTGCATAGTTTATCAAAGCGTTGAGCTGAGATTGTACCGTTCGCAGATAAGCCGGAGAAAGCGGCTGACCGTTTGACTTTTTTGTTTCCTTGACATTTTTCTGCCATGCGGCGATGTCTGCGGCTGTAATTTCTTCAACTGGGATGCCTTCAAAATACGGAGCGATATGGCTGGCAAATATGTTGCGTTTGGTCTGCAGAGTAGACTGTTTCATATCCGAACGCTTAAACGAAGAAAGATATTCGTTATAAATATCCGTTATGGTATGCGTTGTCGAAGACTGAGACTGAGAATCTAACTCATCCAAAAATTTTTCTTCAAACGCTCTCGCCTCTCGTTTTGATGAAAATCCACGTTTCAGCGTAGTTACAAACTTATTAGTTTGAGCATCGAGATAGTTGAACTTTGAGTACCACTTCACTCCTTTTTTTGTAGTGTACTTATACTGAGGCATAAATATCCTCCTTCCCAAAAGAGGGGAAGAACCGCTTCTGAAAATATGATGAATCGATTTTCCCATGTATTGTAAGATACCCTTGATTTTGAAGTTCATCATTCAACTGGCGGATAATCTTATAAGCATAGGACACCGAAACGCCTAATGACTTGGACACTTCATCGGCAGTCAGCAATTTATAAGTTTTCATCTATTAGAACCTTTCTTTATAATAGCATACTTTTATAAGGTTTACAATAATTCGAAAAAAATGGGGTGCGAAGCGCCCTAAACCTTTATTTAATTGTACGCTTGATTTTATCGAACATTTGTTCTATAATGGGTTTGAGGTGATACTATGTACGACCCCATCAGCGGCAACGCCGCATATGCAAAGTATTCTCCGGTTACTCTGCCGCCGATTGAACAGCGCGCAGGGTTTGCCGAAGTTAGTGTGACACTCAATCCGCACACATCACAACCAGAGCTGATAAGCTATCTCAACAAAGGCTATCGTATACGTCTCGTCACCGGCTGCATGTTCAATAAAGACCTTCGTGCTACCGAGTACGGGGTTAAAATCGGCAATCATCGGACGAAGGTTTGGAAAACGCCCGAGGGCGTGTGGTATATCCATCCCAATAGGTGAGGCACCCTTTCGGGTGCCTTTTTTTACGGATACAGCAAACCTTGGCGAATTTTAGAAAACGCGGTATGATTGGTGTTGCGCCACCAGAATCACCCGCAATCCGGCGGGTTTTCGCAGCCCCCTAACGACTGCGTCGCCTTCTATAAAAGGAGGTTCCTATGAGAGATTTTCGATCTAATGTTCGCTGTTCCGCTGCTACGGTAGCGTATGGAGTGCTTGCGGCCGCCCTTTGGGATGCGCTGAAATTCTTCATTGAGCAGCTTACTTGAAGTCTCTTCGGTGCTTGGAGCGGCAAAGCCGCTCCTTTTTTCTTCTTGAATCGCTGTTCTTTGTTGTTTGCGATCTTTAAGGCAGTCGTAAGCACGTTGTTTTTAATTGCCAGTGGAGCCGAGGCCGCCGGTTCTCTTCCCTCTTGGTTCGTCATCAACCGTGACGCCGTAAGGAACGAACACGCCCTGCATGAATCGGTCACCCGCTCGCAGATGCATTGTCTTGCCTTCGCGGCTGTCGTTCGTGATCTTTGCCATGATGTGGCCTTCGTTCTCGGCGAAAATGTAGTCCCCGTCCACGATACCTGTGCCATTATCAAGTTGCATGCGATACTTGAAGCCCATGCTGGAACGCGGGAACAGCATCAGCACCCAGCCTTCTTCGATCTGGCAGCGCATACCGGTCGGGATCAGTGCCGACTCACCCGGTTCAAGGATAATGTCATACGGCACGCGGAAGTCATATCCTGCACTGCCTTCAGTCGCGCGATCAGGGAAAACAAGGTCGCGCCACATATCTTCGATGCAACCCTCCGAAATGAGCGGATTGCATTTTTTTACGTCTGCCGTGAACTGCGGATAGCTCACGGTGTCAAATTCTGCTACGGTTAAATACAATGTTTGTCCTCCATGTCGTGTTTTACTCGCATTTCAACTTCCTGCTGTTTACCCTTGTTGAATGCGGTCTTGTAGTCGTTTGTAAGATAGCCGGTTACTCGACGCAGGCGTTTGATGTCCTTGCTGCCGCACTGCGGACAGGTGTCGTTGATTTCGTCGCAATAGCCGCAGTTCATACACTGGTCGTTTGGAACATTCACCGCGAAGTACGGGATGTCCATATCCATCGCGTAATTAACGACGGTCTCGAGAGCCGAAATATTGTTCTTACAAGTAGATTCCAGTTCTACATAAGTGATACAGCCTGCGGAAGAATAGCCGGTCAGCTGTGACTCGATACCGATTTTGTCGAAAATGGAGACCTTTCTCCACACCGGTACATGAATGGAATTGGTGAAGAAATCCTTGTCGGATACGTTCGGAATTGTTCCGTACTTTGCCTGAAATTTCTTCATTGCAGTGTAACATAAGTTTTCTGCCATTTTTATTTGGGTCATATTTTCATCGTATTTTTCATACGAGTTCGCTCTTTCGCTTGCGCTACTCTACTTTACCTTATCGGATTTCGATGACCTCCACGCATTTATCGTTGCTTAAAATTTTATAGAGCCTTTAGATTGATGATTGATAGAACGTAAAATATGTGCCATTTTTAGGCTTGCGGACAGGTTTATGTCCTAATTTACATTCGTAGTCTACTACCTTCGAATACACGCCTGTTTGACGTGCTGCCTCCTATACATTGAAATATCTTCCTATTTCACGATCTGTTTCATAGTCGTATTGGATAACAATCTGAGGCGGTTCAACCGACGGGTCTGATTGGAATCGGAAGTAGAATGGTTTACGAACAGGTTTCTTATACCGGCATTGGCGCAAAACTGTATTTTTAGGGATTCCTGTTTCTCGCACTGCTTCACTGGCACTTCCATACCTTCCTATCTCTTCGTTGGTATAAGTGTTGAACATTATGACAGGGATAGATTGAGAGTCATCATAACCTTTTGCATTTACGGCCAATCCATCGTCGAACGCTTTTTTTGTATTCTCAGAGATTGTCGTCCAATACAGATTACTCAGCCTAATATCTGCTTTGATGTTGTTTTTGTGCCCAACAATAGGAAATTTATTAGGGTTCGGAAGCAATGTTTCCGCAATCACAATGTGCAACCTGCGACGTCGAATTTCGTATGTCCCATCTGATTTAATGTATTTGATGGGTGCATAAACGTAACCATTTCTCCGATTCACGGTGGTGTTATACTGGAAGAACTCTCCATAGTGTTTGTGCGGAATTTTTTTATCTAATTTTTTGTTATATAATGTTCGTGTTTCTTGTCCATAAAGATTCCCAGCAGGGGTTACCCAACACAAAGCGTTTTTTACCTGAACTGCATCTTCAGGCAGTTTTTCGATATAATTTGGCATATTATAACCTCCTTTCTATAAAAATTTTAAGCAACGAACTTAGTTCGGTATTCCTTTTCAGGTTCACCGAGTTAGGCGATTTTTTCAGTATGTGTTACCACATACGCCCCCGCAAGATGTTATATGTTACATTCAGGGGTAAAATAAACACCGAAGTTCAAATGATATTCTTCCTTGAACTCAGCGCATCTGTTTTTGAACAACTGTTCAATTCGCTTGGCGAGTTCCATGCCAGCGGTTGTGGTGTGGTCGCAACCAATCAGAATCTGCAAGGTTTCAGCCAGACCAATCTGACCGATAGCAAGCGTTCCGTGCTTCAGAGCAGATCGAATTCCCTCTTCCGGCACATAACCTGCCATCACATTGTTCTCATACATGAATTTAGCTGCTTCTGGAGACTGGGAACAAATCCAGTCAAATCGCTCCAAAAGCATATCCTTTGCCTCGTGAATCTTCTGGTCGAGCAAGCCGATAAACCTGTCAACGAGATGAGATTCATCTTCGCCGACCGCCTCAGCCCCATACTGCTGAATCATATCGGTCTTAACTTCCATCGCCAAAGTAGGCATGATGATAGTTACCGGACAAATGTTGCCGCGACCGTCCTTCAACTGACCGAATCCGTTAATGTCCCAGCCATTTGCCGTCCTGCACCCCATAGTGCTAAAGTACGTTCTGGGATCATTGATGTCGTAGCCTGCATTCCCTGACCAATCTACATTGGCGTAGTTCGGATACAGTCTCTGGCTGGTTGATCTGAGGGCAAGCTGGAAGAGGTCGTAGTTGGGATCGCCTTCCTTGCGATTCACGCCCTTCATACACTGGAAAATGCCGCATGGGAAAATACTGGTGCGATGCAATTTGCCAATGCCCTTGATAGACACATCGAGAAGAGCCTTCGTAACCATCCGGCCTTCTGGCAACGTGCAAGTGCCGTAGTTGATAGAAGTGAACGGAAGCTGATTGCCGGAGCGTGACTGCAGGGTGTTCAAGTTGTGATACATCCCTTCTACAGCCTGATAACATTCCTTAGTAGTCATATCGATAGCGTATTCATACGCATCGTCGGCTACTTTATAGATGTCTGCATCGATTGAAAGCTCTGGGTCAAATGAAGTATCGTCTGGGAACGGTTCTCCCTGAACGTAATGCAAGCCGTTCTTAAAATGCTTCCAGAACGACTTCCGCACATAAGGAACCATTGTCCAGTCAAGATGTGTCGCGCTCACACCGCCGAACTGCTGCAAGGACTGGAGCTGGAAGATTACCGCCACGAGCTGAAATGCAGTATTTACGCTCTGCGCTGGGCGGACATCCGTCTGGCGGGTATTGAAGCCGTTTTTCAACAGGTCGTCGAATGGAATCGAGAGGCAATTATGTGATCCAACCGCATAACTGTTCAGGTCATGAATGTAGATCTCGTTGTTCTCGTGATTACGTCGAGACAGCGGTGAAACAAGATATTCCAACGCATACTGCTTTGTTACGATGTCACTCGCCTCACCAACACGACCGCCGAAACTCATCTCGTCAACATTGGCGTTCTGGTTTTTGACATCTTTGGCCTGCAGCTTCTCTGCTACGGCGTGCATCAGCTCCTTATACTGACTTCGAGCCATCTTGTGAAGCTGTCGGTACTCGATATACGCTTTGGCGATATCCTTATACTTAGTGGCCATCAGCTTCTTCTCTACTGTGTCCTGAATTTCTTCTACAGAAAGGTTCTTACTGGTTGCTTCAACCTCGTCTGCAATTTTTTCAGCCACCGGGTGTGCAACGTCCGTAGAGTAATCATTATCTACGAACGCCTTCACCACTGCCTTAACAATTTTGTCCTTATCAAATGGCACTTCTCTGCCATCACGTTTGATGACTGTCATTCCTCGTCCCCCTTACTTAACTTCCTCGCGGCGCTTTTCAAAGTAGCCGCCCTTTACCTTTTCGATGAAATCGCTGGCCTGCTGTTCCAGATCCTGCCTCGTACCGTTGTTGACAATCGTATAATCGTAATCATACTGGTCAACATCACGGTCGGCGTGGTTGCTCTGGATTGGCTCGTAACCCGGTCGCTTAATCAGCAGTGTCAGAGCGTCAAAACGTTCCTTGGCTCGCTTAATCTCCTCCGGTTCACGGATGTGCATGAACAGCATGACGTTGTCGTGATCCTTCACCCGATTGAATTCCTTGGTCAGATACTCAAGCGGTGCGTCGGAATACTGCGTCGACAGATCTTTCAGGTCAGACAAGAACTTTCTGGACTTGTCGTCCTTCTCACCGTTCCAGCCGAGCCGTCGAGCGACTTCCTTGATGATATCTACGGAGCTGATCTGTGCGATCAGCATATCGTAGAAATAAGCCCGGTCTCGGCACAAAGAACAAAATGTGTCCTTTCCGCTTCTCGCGGGCCCATTTACAATAATGATATGTGCCAACTTATTCTCCCTTCTGGCGGGTCTTCGGATGCCCGCATGTCATGACACCCTCAGGACAGGAGCCGGAAACACACGGCGCACCGGCGTTTTCAAAGATAGTCGGAGCAACCTTCTGGCATAAAACTAACATTTGCTCCGCCAGCTCTCTAATCTCGTCCTGTGCGCGATTACAGCACCGTAGAGCGAAGAAACTGAGCAATTCGCGTGCATTCATGGTTACAGAGAACGACGTTCCTGCGGCATTTGGGAGCACGCAGCGGGCATTCTCGTTAGCGTATTTTTCAGCCGCCGAGCGATCTTTCTTGTACTGTTTATACAGCGCTTCATCCTCGTTCTTCTTCTGCTCCATAATGGCGTCAAGCTGCAGATAGAAGAACTGACCGTTGTTGCGGAACTCAATGTTAAAGTCGCCGATAGCGTACTGTGCATACTTCTCGCGGAGCTTCTCGCTCATAAGCGTTGCATGAATGTCGCTGTATGTTGCTCTGATCGTTTCCATACAGTTCTCGAACATCAGCTTTGCGGCCAGATTATTCTTCACGGCTTCCGGCATCACGAACTCCGGCTTTGCCATATTGACATAACGCTGACTCTGCACCGAGAAAGATGCGATACGATGGCGCGTAATCTGTGCAAGCAGAGAGCGGGATACCCCGTCGATACCGAACGTAAAAGACGCATGCTCCAGAACAGAAGTATGGCCGGAGCGCTTGATCTGTCGGATGAACTTTGCCGCCTGTTCCGGAGTAATGTCCTCCAGAATATCCGCAGCCGTGCCGGAAGAGTAACAACCCTTGCCGGCCGCCGCGACAACAAGTTCCGGCATTGGTGTCCAAGCGAGTAACTTTACGTTCACGCGGTCACCTTCTTCTTGCGCGGTGCGGTAATCTTGAGCCAGTTCTTTGGGAACGTGTAGTTCTTAGAACCGTTGCACTCAACGCTTAACTGAACTTCATCAGGATGATCGGCGCAGAGCTTGTCCATCTTCTTCTGGAGCGCAGGATCATAGGTGAACACATGTGCTGTGTCGTCCTGCTGGTTGTAGTCTACGATGGTTTCCATCGCGGTCTTTGACATTTCTTCCATTCTCATCACTCCTTGTGCTTATCAGGATTGTTAAGTTTCGTGGAACACAGACGGCTAATCTTAGCCAAGGCCGTCTGATAATCCACGAGGCGCTTATTAGGCTTTTTCGCCAAAGTAGAAATCTCTTGGTTGATAGCGCCGGTCACGGCACTGACACCCGTATATAATCCTCTGCGGAACTGAAGTTCCAACTGAGCCTTAAACTCCTCGCTAATTTGCTCGGCGGGCGATTTTTCTTTCTCTGGCGGCATTTTAACTACGTCACTCATTCACTTCACCTCAAAACAGGTCGTCGATTTCGTGGATGCCATTATACGAGATGGCACATTCTTCACAGCAAAACAGGTTGCTGTCTTTATCTTTCCAGAGCTCCCAATCCGGAGATAGCTCATTGCCGCAGTTTTCACAATGACCGATAATCTCCGGAACATAGTCGGGATCTCGTGGATTCTTAGGGTTCGGGAATTTAGGAATCATACAGCGTACTTTGAGTCCTCCGGCGTTTCCGCGTAGCACGGATTCTGCGTAATCGGTGGATAATAACTTCCGTAATGGTTGTCGTCTGTCTCATCCGTGGTGATCGTCGTTCGGGAGACAACCTTCCCGTCCTTGTCCAATTCTTCGATGATTTCTACCGTGTGTCTCTTAATCATGTCTCCTCCTTAGCCGACCAGATGATACTGGTCAAGATACCAATAGCCGGATTTATTCTTCGTGCATCGGTCAACGTAAATGATGCTGCCGTTTTTGATTGGATTCTGGTCGTACTGCCGCGAACGAAGCGTCAATCGAATGCGCTTACCAGAACCAAGTGACTGTGTAAAGCAAGCATAACCCCACGGTTTTCCGGTGTCTTTACTCAAAAGTGGCCGGAAATCCGACACGAGAACAAGTCTGCGGTCTTCTTCCTTGCCTGTCCGGATGTCCACATATCCGAGAATTTCCTGCTGGTTCTCAATCTTCACGCGGAACGGAAGGTCTTCGATACCTGCCGCCAGTACGCGGTCTTCACATTCGCGGAGCGCCTGAGCGACGATTCGCTTCAGTTCCTCAGCAATTTCCTGCTCGACAGCGATAAGCTGTTCTTCCAGTTCCGGTGTGGGGTTCTTTTTAAGAGCGGCCGCGAGCTGCTTTTTTTCGTCTTTCAAGGCACTCATCTGCAGGCTCGTGAACGTATATCTTGTCGCTGGTTGGCCGTCCTTCTTGAGGCCGTCGGCGTACTTCGGCACAATATCAGCCAAAAAGCTGTTATCAACGCGCTCTCGCGGCATGGATGCTTTTGCACCGTATCCGAACTCCTCGCACAGGGAGATGATGTTCAGAACCTCTCGGTCGTTGCCGTAGCTTGAGAAGTAACTGATTTGAGCCAGAGGTTCAGTTGTGGACTTCATAATACTCTTTGGTCGGAGAGCCAGAAGAACGTCGGAAAGGTACTTCGGCGGCTCCTGCCCGATCTCATAAAGAGCAACGGCGGCAGCTTTATTGAATCCCTTGATAGAGGTCAGCGCATTGCTGATTGCGTTGTTCTCTTCGTCGGCGGTTACCTTTCGGTTATCCTGACCGAATTTGAACGGCGGGAATTTGATATTGAAGTAGCTTTCGGCTTCGTCTTTGGCAGCGGCGAGCTTGTCCTTGTCGCCCTTTTCGTCCATGATACGCATGAAGGTTTCATAGAACGCGAGAGGATGATGCTGCTTGAGCCATGCACCGTAAAGGGAATCCAGAGAAACACTGTACGAATGACTACTATTAAACGCATACTGGGCAGCATCTTCGATGATTTTCCAAACATTTTTAGCCTTTTCGGCGGCATCAGTTTTATTGATGTTTTCCTGTTCGACCAGTCGTTTGGAGAATGCATTGATAAATCGCTCATGATAAGCAAGAACTTTCTCTTTACGTTTCTTAGCAATGTTCTTAATCGCCGCGTAACATTCTGACATCGGAAAGCCAGCGTAGTTCAGCACCGCCATCTGCTGCTCCTGATACAAACAGAACGACTGCGGCAGTTCATCGGTACGAAGCAGGTCGTCGAACGGCTTAACGTCATACGAGAAGTCCTGCCGGCTTTCGAAAATCTTATACATCGACTTGAATCCCGGGCGAATTGCGGCGATAAACGCGCAAAGCTCGGAAATATTGGTCGGTGCGTAAACGCCTACGCGGCTGGCGGTTCCCGGCTGCTCAACCTGATTGATGCCAAGTGTGCAGCCCTTACGGTAGATATCCCACACGGGGTCTTCCGGCGGACACATAGCGAGCAGTTCATTTACGGTTGGAACTTTGAGACCTGCGCGAGTGTATCCCTTATTGATCAGGTCAACCACAGCAACACGGAGTAAGTCATTCTTCAGGAAGTGATTCTTTTCCGCCCAGTGACCATCCATCGCACAGCAGATTCTGTCCTTGATCTTTACAAGACCAATCTTGCGGCGAATACTGCCCTGATATAACAGGAACGCGCACGGTGCCGGTGACCAGCTCGTGATGATGCCCTGATACTCTGTCGAGCGGAGGTAAACGTCATGGAATCGTTTATCGATGTAGTCCATGATATTGATGGTGTCTTTCTCTTCTTCGTCGACGGTATGGAGTTTGTTCTCATACCGCTTGATCTGGGCGGACACTTCATTCGCCGTAGCGAAGTCGATGTTCTGGGACTTCGCAAACATCTTCCACGCAGCTGACGCTTTTTGAGTGCCGTAAGCAAGCATCTGAACTGCATGATCACGCCCGCAGACCTGTGCCTGACCTTCCGCAAAGATATCCTGTTCAGCTACGTTGAAGTCGATATCCGGCAAGCTGTGGGTTTCAAGGATTCGAGTCGCAGTCATAAAGCGTTCAGGATACATCTTTACCTTCGCCGCAATTCGGTCTACCTCGGTAAATCCGAGCAGTTTGTTGGTGAAGAAGCTAACCGCGCTTCCTCGACCAGTATTAGTCAAATGGCCGCCGAGCTCTTTCCCTCGCCTGATAACGTGGTAATTATCAATGAAGTAGTCTGCCATGTGGCACTCGACAACCGTGTCGGTTTCGGATTTGATCTCTTTTTCATATTTTGAAAGCAGATCCGGGGCAACCTCGGCCTTGTAGTTCTGCCAGCCTTCATCAACCAGATGAAGATACTCGGCATTTTTCTGCTCTTGCGTCCAATCTGGGTGGAGCGAGAACAGCTTCAGGCTGTCGTCAAAGATATCGCACTCGTACTCCTCTACTTCGAGAAAACAGTTTGTCCGGTCGATTGCCTCCGCGATCTCGGCTTCTGTCAAGACACCCTGTTCACGGAACCGCTGGACGGCAGTGTCGCCATCCGGGTAATCCATGAACCATTCTTCTTCATCGTCGTAAGCCTTGCGATCTTCTTTGGAAACGAGGAAGTCAGAGCGGAGCTCTGCGCCGTTTGCTTCGATGTAGTGGCTGTCGCAGCCCATAATAATCGGCGCGGGAATCTCTTTCCGCAGATTCAGAATGTAACGGTTTAGCTCTTTCTGACGCTCAGAGGGGTGGTACTGCACCTCAAACATGAAGTTGTCGCCGTGTTTGTCGTACAGCTTCTTCCAGAGAGCTTTGAGTCGCTCTTCTTCTTCGTCGAGATACTTCCATCCGGCAACACAGGCGGTTGTAATCCAAACGTCGCCCGCCGGAAGCAGGTCGAGAAGCTCTTCATCCAGTCGCGGCTGGTAGTAGAAACCATCCTCGTTCGCCTGACTGAGAACCTCGTTGATCCATTCGCGGCCGTTTTCGTTCTTCGCGCCAATCCAAATGTGGCAGTTAGAACGGTCTTCTTCGTGACGATCCCAGACCCAGTAAGCCTCAGCGGCGAACAGGAACTTCAGACCGTACTGCTTTGCGAGATCGTAGCACTCGATATATCTCCCCTGCCAGCCATGCTCGCAGCTGGACAGAATGGAATGTCCGAGCTCGACGGCACGTTTGGCGTAATCCTCGTAGGTCACGACCGAGTCGCTGACGCGAGGGTTACTGTAGGTTGTGTGTTTGTGGTAGTTCTGAAAAATTATGATAGCCGCTCCCTTCGCTGATACAATTCATTCCATACTTCCGCTCCATTATCTACGGGAGCCATCTTTTCGCCCAACAGGTTGTCACGGTTACGAACCCAATCCACCCCGCAAAAACGTTTCAGCTTTTTGATTTCTCCATCCTGCCGCGGGTCAACCTCCTCATCGAATGCGATGACAATACGGACGCCCAGTTGCAGGAGAATCTTGGTCTGGTAAGGGTTGATGTGCGAGGTCAGTACGGCACAGCAGTTATCGAAACCGTAACCGGCGGCCTTGAGAACGGACTTAGCGCCCTCAAACAGGATGACCTCTTTCTTCCGGAGGATTGCTTCGCGGTTTTCGTAAAGCCCGAACAGCGTATCGAGCGCTCCGAGCTTTACGAGATAGGTATACTTACGGAGCTTCTTCTCCTTGAAATCGGGGTCAAGTGTGCGGCCGCAGATGCTGAAAATCTGGCCGTCGGGCAATCGAATCGGGTGAACGATCCGGTTTGACAACGCATCATAGCGGTAGCCGAAGCGCTTCATCTGGTCGAGAGGGATACCCTCATCGAGCCAAGACTGGAACTTCTCCGGTCTCCACTCGTACTGTTCCATCACATTTTCCCCTAGGATTTTGTGTGGTTCACACACATTTTTCTGTTCTTTTAGCGGCGCGTACTTCTTGAGAGCCTGTACAGCCGCCAGATGGGTGGACGGCAGTGACACACCCTCTGTGATTCCGGCGTAGGCTTTGAGTCGCTTGACCGCTTCTCGCAGAGAAACGTGATTGTACAACACCTCAAAATCGGCAACATCGCCGCGTGCTCCGCAGCCAAAGCAGTAATACAACCCTTTGGAGCGCGTAATCGTGAAGGATGGTGTATTCTCGTCATGGAAGGGACACAGCGCAACGTATTCGTTCTCGCTTCGCCTCTCTACATCGAGGTACTGGGAGATGTAGTCCACGATATCAATTTGTTCTACCACATCTCTGATTTCCATGATTGCTCCTTACCTTTAATATGGTGCGTATGGGTCGTGCTGTTTTCTCGCTGGACAATAAGTCAGAATATCACCCTTGAAATCGACATCAATGTATTCATCGTCGTTCATTTGAGCCCCGTTTCGGTTATAAGCGACGCGCATTTTTTTATTGCCGCACATCTCACCATCGTTACGGATTTCATCTTTCGTTTTGTTGGTGATAGTAACAACCGTACTGACAGAACGTCCAATGCGAGCAGAATCCGCAATTTGGCCGTACTTCGTAGCCTGTGCGGCCGTCAGTCCGCAGATTCCCAGATCGCCGCAAACACGATTCTTAAAACAATCGGCGATATTCCCGAGCTCAGCGTAGACCGTGAAGGCTTCCGTGCCACCGGCGGGCTTCAGGTAATCCAGCACGCAGCAATCGACATCAATAAGGTGTTTTGCGCGTTTTGCCGCGAGTAAAAGAGTGTTTTCATCGAGCACAGGAGTGTAAACATGGATAAATTTCTGCGTTTTGAGCCACGCTCTTTGTTCGTCGATAAGTTTTTCCTGCTCTTCCGTATACAAACCATCTCGTATAACTTTGTATTCAATACCAGTTAAATGAGAGAGAATACGCTTGGTGAACTGTTCATCGGAAATTTCCGAATCGACATATAAAACACTCTTCCCTTTTTTGAGCATGTCCACGGTGCATGTCAGTAGCATGGCGCTCTTTCCTGCTTTTTGCACGGCAGCAAAACAAACAACTTCGTTAGGTTCTATGACTACATACTGATTTAATTCTGGGAACGGGAACTCAATAATATTTGCATCGCCGCGCTGCCGCGCCTTAATACCCTTCCAGATTTTATCGACAATATCTCCGAAAAGAGGCAAATCGTTTCGAGGATTGTAGTTCAGAACGGTTTCGTCAATCTCGGCATAAATCTTTTGTCCGAGATCCCCTCCATCGTCCGTCAAGCAGAGCTGCTCACATTTCTGCAATTTTTGATAGACGCCACGTCGAAAAGCCTTGTTCAGAACATCATCGGCAAACAACTTATATTCCTCGGGCGTATTGCGAGCAACAACCAGACTGAGATCAATCATCTCGTTGATTGATGCGACAGTGAGATTTTGAGCCGCCTGTTTTGTCGCTTTTTTTGTTCCCAATACCTTCAAGACATTCAGAGCATCAATCTTCTCTATACCCCTTTTAGCAAGCTCACTCAACGCCAGATAAATTATCTGGTTCTGCGGATCGGTGAAATGCTCCGGCTTTAACTCTTCAACGTAAAAATAGTAAGTTGGATGCTGGATCAATGTTGCAATAACTCCAGCCTCTCCCTCTACGCTTTTAATGTCGTTTACGTTCAAATTTAACCTGCTTTCTTACTCTTTTTCTCTTTCTTCGGCTTCACATAAGCGGATGACATCGGGCAATGAGAACGCACGGAGCAGATTTCAGCACAGAAGAAGTCAGCCTTTCCGGCCTTTTTCGCGTCCTTGGCAGACTTGAAGTTCTCCCGCGCCTTGATGGAATGCTTGTCCAACCACTCCTCGGTCTCGCAGGCGGTCTTTACAGACTCGATAAAGTAATCCTTAGCCGCGATGCAGTCCTCTGCTGTGCAAGGCTCGATGTAATGCTTCTGCCCTCGAAACAGGTCGAGGTCTGTATAAGCCGGCCAGATGCCCATCTTCTCATGGACGAGGTAGCCGTAAAACTCAAGCTGCTTGCGGTACTTCTTCTCCTCTGCTTTGCTGGCGAACTTCTTCTTACTCTTATGGTCTACGACAATGTACTCGCCGGTCTTTTTGTTCTTGACCAGCAGGTCGATATAACCGATGACCTTGTAACCCTCGATTTCCGCCTTCATCTCAAGCTCTACACCGATGACTTCATAGTTCGGTGAGAGTCCCTTAAAATGACGGGCGAACGCGAGACCATCCTCATAGTAGGATTTCTCAAGGTCTACATAGCGGTTAAACGGCCACTTGAGCGTGATCTTGGAATCGTAATCGGTGAGATACAGTTCCAGAAGCTCCTCCGGTTGCATGATGCCTTTGAATACCAGTTCGAGCCATTCGTGCATCTGGCTGCCATACTGGGCGAATACGTTCTCGTCCTGTTTAATCCTTGGCTCAGCGAGCCGCTGAAGATAGAAGCCGTAGGGGCATTCGTGCGCTTGCGTCGCAGAAGACCAGCTCCAGACTCTATTCTGGAGCTTCTCTGTGTATTCGCTCACTTAAAACAGTGCGTCGTCGGACTCAACCGGATCGCCGGAGTAGCCCTCGTCAATACTCGGCTTCTGGCCGCCGCCGTTGTTCTCGGACTTGCTGCCGCAGAAATTTACTTCGTCGGCATGGAGCGACCAAGCGATGCGGTTGTTGCCGTCCTTATCAACAAACTTGCGGGACTCCATAGCGCCGGAAACAGCGATAGAGCTGCCCTTCTTAAAATACTTGGATACGAACTCAGCAGTCGCGCCGAAAACGGAAATGTCGAAAAAGTCGGTCGGGCGATTGCCTTCCTTGTCACGGTAAGTACGGTCTACAGCAACAGAAAAGTTACATACGGCAGTACCTGCGTTGGTGGACTTGAGTTCCGGGTCGCGGGTCAGGCGGCCAATAATTACAATCTTGTTCAAATTTATATCTCCTTCTTGGTTGTTTTACTTCATTGCCTTGATGGCGGTGGTAATTTCGGTGCAGAGTGCAATGGTCGGGATTTCGGTCGGCGAATCGTTGCCGTTGTTCTTCTCAGCAATCAGCGCGTAAATCTTAGCGCGGTCAACGCCCTTCTTAACGGCTGCCTGCGCAGCGGACACGACCTTCTTACGAGCGTCGGCTAGACCGGTACGCTCCTTCTTGACGCCTTCCGGCATATCCTCGCCCTCGTAGATAAATAATCCGAGGCCGTGCTGTGCACAAGCCTTAGCCAGCGCACGCATTTTTGCCTTGTTGGCGTCGGTGGAAGTGACCTGATCTGCTTTCACGGCGTTGTTCTTGAAGTCCATGATGGCATAGGTTTCCTTTGCCTCCTGACCATTGATGGTCACGCTGACCTCAACCCATGCGCTCTTTCCGTCGTCAAACCACGGACGCGGCTGCGGCGTGCGCTTGACAGTGCGGGACATAACCGGAACACCGTCCTTGTACTCCGTGATGGTTTCCTCATACGGGTCGGGCTGACAGGTGTAGACATGATAGGTCGCGTCAGGATAACGCTTCTTGACCTCTGCCCACGCGGCTGCCCAGCTGATGTACGACAAACCGTTCTTCTTCTTTACCTTTCCGGTGACATCTGCATCATATAGCGTCTGGAAAATGCTCTTTGTTGCTTCGCTCACTTAGCTTCCTCCTGCTTCTTTTCGCGGCGCTTCTCGTACTTCTTCTGGCGGCGCTTCTTGAAATACTCGAGGCGCTTCTCGTGCTTCTTCTGGCGTCGCTCCTTATTCTTTGCGAGACGGTTCTCGCTCTGATACTTGGCGCGAGACTTCTGCTTCGCGCTTGGCTTGTGCTTGGGAATACCCATGTTTGTCACTCCTTAACTGTGATTCTGTATATTTAACCCTTTGCCGGGTGTGTTGTCTTTAGTGCTCCACGGTAATTTCGAGCATGTGGCTGGCTTCCATGTCGGCTAGCTGAAGCATCGGTACGAGCTTGCACTTCTCGGCTGCCGCGTTCATTGCTCGGTCGCCGCCCTTAACGGCGTTGTCAAAACCGTTCATGTGCCATCGGATTGCCAGATACTCATCGGGCGTCAGCTTCATGAACTGCTGAATGATGAAGCACGATTTCTCGCCATGGCCGCCCGGAAATACCTCATCAAACTTGTATGACATGTACTGCTCCCAGCGGCCGTCTGCGTCTTTGCGGAAGGCCGGCTGCTTCTTATACGTTAGGCACTTGCATAAATCATGCATTAAAGCCGCGATCGCCAGTGTTTCGTCTGTGTATTCGAACTTTTCGTACTTCTGATGAAGAGCCACCAGACAATCATAAACATTCAGCGAATGCTCACAAAGGCCGCCTTCATAGTTGCCGTGAAATCTGGTCGAAGACGGAGCAGTAAAGAAATCATTGTTCTCCAGATAGTGAATCAAATCCTCTACACCGTCGCGCTTCACATTGTCACGCAGGATCTGCAGGAACTCTTTCCGATTCTTGGCGAGCTGCTCCGGGCTTAAAAACTGTGTTTTGTCTGCCATTACTTCGCCGCCTTTCCGTAAGCGCGACCCAGAACCTTTTCTAAGCGCTTTTTCAGGTCTTCGACGCTTCTTTTTTCAATCAAGTAGTCAGTGAACGCTCGCGCTGCGTCATCTTTTGTATTTTTAATCTCGGCTCGAATGGATGCCAACTCGACACCATAAGCAAGGTCGAAATTATCATCCGGACTACAGGATGCAGTACCGATAAAGCCATCGGGCGTTCTCACTTTTACCTTTGCAGACTGACCAACCGGACGGCTGACGGAATACTCATACCACTGGTCGTCGCCCCACCGTTTCCAGTCAGTCCACTCGCGTTGCTTCTTCGGCTGCTTGCTTGGGTGCCATTTAGTACCGAGTTTCAGCATTGCTTTGAAATCCTCGTACGAACCTGCAAGACACCAGAGATCATCGAGTTCGGTTTCGGTGTAGTCGCCAATAAGCGCCTCGCTTTTGGCATTCTTCTTATCCTTTTTCGGCTTTTCCATGCCGATAATCTCGAAGAAAACGCCGAACTCGTCTGTCGGCATGGTGTAGGTGTACTCATGCAGATAAGAGTTTGAATCGGAATAGCACCGACTCAACGTGATAGACTCGGAATCACATTCCGCGACCTCGAAAACGTCTCCAAGCCGATCCTGACTGGTAAACTGACGAACAATTTTCGCGCGTGTTCCCTTTGCTAATCTCATAAAAAATCCCTCTTTTCGTAATTCTATCTGGTATAAACTCCGTTTATTTAATCGCCGATTCCGTATTTTTCGGCGTATTTCTCAATGAACTCAATCATCTCCGGCTCTTCCGGGAAGAACGGGTCGCGGCCTTGCGCGTGCATAGACCCCAAGCAGTTCATCATGAACTGACCGAAGCGCCAATCAGGCAGTTTCTTCCACGCGACCTTCAAGCGGTCGCAGAACTCATCAATTCTCGCCGGATTTCTCATACTCGTTCTTCCTTTTGTGGTACTCTCTCATGTGCTCACTCGCTTTCTGTGGTCGCTCTCGTTTTTTCTCTACATATACTACTATACAAAAATCGCGATTTTGGGACGCGAAAACCTAAACTTTTTTTGATTTTTTGAAAATATTTTTGAATGAAGGGAAAATGAACGCCGCACAGTCGTGCGGCGTCTCTTAGACGTAATATTCAGCCATGTCTTCCAGCCTCAAACAAGCCAGTCGGCGGTATGGATTCGTCAAATTCCCGCATCCGCAGTCGATGCAAAGGAATCCCTTGCCGTGGAAGATGTGGTACGGCTCTTTGAATCGCTTGGTCAGATAACAGGTCGGCGTGTGCCCTACGATATAATGTGCGTTTCCAAAATCGTCATCGGCTTCCACCCTGCCCCAGATCATGTCGAGGAACTTGGTTGAGGGTCGCCCATGAACCAAAGTCCACGATGTTTCGCCTACCTCAACTGTCTCCATTGCCGGTCTGGTCAGGCAGTAAGCGAGGATACGCTCACGGTCGACGGATGTCATATGATAGAGCAGTTCGCGATAGGTCTTGTCGCCGCCGTTCTGCTTCCACATGGTTCTCGCACCCGGGTATGAATGCTGACTGAGTGTGCCGAGCATCATGTCCTCGTGGTTGCCGAGGATAAAATGAACGTTGCCTTTATCCATGATTTCCTGAAGGATTGTAAGTCCTTCCGAACCTCGGTCGATGATGTCGCCGATGATGTAAAGCTGGTCGTCCGCGCTGAAGTTGATAAGGTCGAGCATCGCGTGATAACGGTCAATCTCGCCGTGGATGTCGGCCATAACGTATGTTGACAATAGATTTCACTCCTTGTTCCCGTAACTTATTTATGGTATAATAGACAAAAGAGGTGAGGATATGAGCCAGTACAATGACATTCTGGAGTAGTATAGACTCTCGCAGAGCATAAAAGGGGTCGCCGCGGTTTTGAATATCTCCGAGCAAACGGTCAGGAGAACACTGATTACAGCCGGTCTGTATACTTCCGAACGGGCAAAACGTATTCAACAGCTATATGTAGCAGGCATGCCGACTAAGGACATAGCTGAGCTTTTGAAAATATCTACAAGCGCAGTCTCCTCTTACATTCCTTATAGGAAGGGCCCGCGCAAAGACTGGGGCACGACTGTGAACGCGATGCGAATTAAAAAATGCCGCGAGAAAAAGAAACTCGCTCAAACCTTAAAAGCTGACGATTGACGTCAGCTTTTTTTAATCGAAGAAGCCGCCGGCCCCCAGAACGATGAGTTTAATCGCACATGAAAATCCACTGCACGCGAAAATCAATTTTGCCCGGCAGCGGCTGTCCGTGATAATACCACCCAATGCAGAGTTCTAACGCTGTCCAGATGAGGACAATAATCTGTGGAATTCCCATCTTTACTCACTCTTCTCTTTTTTCGCGAGTTTTTCTCGCATTTTCTTTGCTCTTTTCTTGAACTTCGTGTTAAACGGTTCCGGTACCGGAAACTCTGCGAAGTCTCCCTTCATCAGCTCGTCAGGATTCTTCTCCATCTCTTTGAGAATGGCGATTGCTCCGGCTGTGCTGTTCATACAGTACAACCTCATCTGGTCTTGGTGACTTTCAAACCATCCGCGAACCAGATGGAGTGTTTGGCAGAAATAGCGGCGCATCGGCAGAGGAATATCATCGCTCTGTTCTGTGAGATATTTGCCGCTCATGATTTTGCGGTAAAGCTCCTGTGCCTTGGGGCTAAGATCTGAAATGTCACTCATTAGAAATCCTCCGCAAGAACAATACCGATATACCACTTGAGCCATGCAAGCTCGACGCTGACATAACATTCGCCGTTGTGAAGCAGAATGGTCGGCAGGAAATAAAAATCTCTGGTGTAACGTCCTTTGGTCACTGTTCTCTCCTCTTCTTCTGATTCTCTTTCAGCTATTTTCGGTTTGCTTTGCACTGGTTGCAATTGAAGTTTCGCTCATTGTAAGTCACTCCAAATTAACCTTTTACGTCTTCAGAAGGTAGTATGTACGGTCTGGGCATTCCTTTAATATAGGATGCGATATTCTTGACGCACTTAGAACAAACTTCCTCGTAGTCATAAGATTCGTCTCCATTGACTACATTCCCGCTTACTGCATGCATATTGATTCTGTAAACTGGTTCCATCAGTCCGTAATAGATTTGTTCTCCACAGATGTCACAAAATACTCTGGTCATCAGATTTATTCCTTTCTCTCAACGACAATAACGGCGCCACCATCAAAGACGGTTCCGAGACCGCCCTTCTCTGTAAAGGTGTGCGTCTTAGGCTCCTCATCCTCGCGCATCGGTCGAGTGAGATACCAAAGGTCGTCGTCCTTCCAAGTAATCTCTTCGAGTTTCAGATTTGGTTCGAGGTTGATGATAGTTGTGCCGCCAAAGTCTCTGGCGAGGGTCTGCTCTAAACGGTTGTCTCCGACTATCTCCGCATCACTGCATCCGGTCAGCAGGGCGAGAAGAGAGAAAATGACCGCAACCATAATGAAAAATTTCTTCATATTTATTCCTCGATTTCGACATAAACACGATAACCTGTTCCGTAATATCCGTTGTCATAACCTTCGTAACGAAGAACTTCGGTTGCTGGCTGGTTCACAGAATAAACGAACAGCGAGAACACTTCATCCCCATCATCAAAATCATCGGAACACTTAACATCCGTAATCATATTTTCACAAGTGTTGAGCTTGGTTAAGTAGAACCACCCATTGCCACAGCCGCCACAGCCCTCGTTCCCGATTACGATCAGTCGCGTACCATCGTCTAAAATAAGCCGACCGGTCTGACCGTCTACCTCTTCGACCTTTACGATAGAATGATACAGCAATGCCTGTTTCATATCTTTTTCTAAGTTCGGGGAATCCGAACTGGTGAATCCTCTGATCTTCATAAAACCTCATTTCTCATCTCTGTTCTTTAATTGTTCAATGTACGCTTCAATGTTGTCTGCGCAATCAGGACATACTAAGTTGTAGGTCTCCTCTACGAGACGCCCTCTGAAAAACGTAATCTGATAGTCTTCGCCGCATTCTCGGTTACTCAACTCTTTACCGCAAACGTCACAAAACAATCCGCTTCCTTGGCTTGATCTAAGTCCAATAGTCGAGATGGCATCGGGATCTTCAGATGACTCTCGCACCGTAACCGAACAGCCAGTTAATGTCACCAAGGATAAGCAAACAACCGTAGCAGTAATAAAAATCTTCTTCATCCGTACACATCCTCATAAAAGTAATCAAAGCATTCTGAACTGCAAAGTCTTCGCCCAAAACGGAGATCGGAGAATGGAGTTTTCTTCCCACAGATACAGCATGGCAAGCTGATCTGATGCTTGAGAAGTGCGTGCTTTGCTTCTCCGACTTTCATGTCAGGGAATCGCTCAGAAAAGTCCATATAAAATCCTCCTTCTAGTAATCCGAAAATTAGTGATTATCGAAAACCTTAGCAAACGAAACATAGTTCTCATGGTTTGGGTCAGGTATTGCGAATACGACTTCAGCAAAAGGATATTTTCCTGCAAGGTCTCGCATGATCTCAGCTACCTCCGTTGGGTTCTGTCCAAATACACCGCAGCCGAACGCGCCAAGAACGAGCGTATCTACTTTCTGCGCTGCGGCAACGTCCAAAACAAAGCGGATACGAGAAAATAAGGCTTTGCTGTTAGTTGCGGGATCTACGTTCGCGTATTTGGCACCTGCAGAAAAATTGGGAGCTGCACATGTAATGACGTCGCAGGTCACATCTCCCCCGTTGTGGTAAAAGTGTACATCAGGGGCATAAATGGCGCGATTGGTGTACATTGCTCGGCGCAGCGTTTTTCGATTCTGACTATAATACTCTTCCTCAAACTCACGCAACACATTATACAAGAACGACTCGTGGCACAGGCACTCTTCCTGTGCACGACTGCCTTTTAGGAACATGCCGCCGGGGTTCTTGTAGGACGCGAAATTGAGCACGGCGACCTTTTGCGAGGGATGCTTTGCTTTGCAATTACAAAGTGCCGTAACAGAATCTTCTGCGAGCAAGCGAAGAACCGGCACAGAGGTGGGTGCGCCTGGCATGAAAACGCGCTTGCGTCCATCCTCATCATCGTAGATCTTAGCGTTGGCAACGCTTCGTCTTATTTCCTCGCTGTGTTCTCTCGTATTCTTAGTTGTCCATTCGGCAGCCCTTTTAGCTCGTGCCTCTTTGCCTATCCAATAATTATTATTTGCCACCTGATTCAGTTCCTTTCACGCTCAGATTTACTTTTCGATAATGAATTGTTGTAATTTGCTGATCATATCGTCAGCCGTAGCGGCCCTCTCGGGCGATACGGATTTTGTAAAGGAGAGTTCTACGTCTGACTGGACAGTTCCTTCTATTGTGATTTTGCAGTTAGGTACAAAATCCGCAGGAATTGTCACTTCAACTACACCCGGCCTGACTTCATTTCTGATTTCGGCCGTTTCGAAAGAACAATCAATCTCTCCGAGTCTGACCGAGAATAATTTCATGCCAGCCACATATATGTCAGCAATATCACCTTTTTGAATTTTTGGAACGTATTGCATAATCAAATCAGCCTTTCTTATTGGCACGATAGGAATAACATGAGTTATTGTGGCAATCTGTGCTACAATGGGGTATACCCTTTCGTTTGTAATCTTTTGGGGCGATAAGGTTCAAAATGATGTCACGCTCATTCAGGCAAGTTGCCATATATGACATTCTTGCTTCAACTGCTTCTGCGATTTTTCTGCGATACCATCTCAAAAACATAACAATCACTCCATTCGATATGCGAGAACTAAAGCGGTGTATAGAAAATGTTCAGAGGATTTTCTGAACACAGTTTGATACTGAACTTCAACTTCACAGCCATGATTCTGAAAATCCTCAATCGTACTCGCTAAGCGTTTATTAAAATCGTCCGCGGAACCAGAAGTAATCATTGCTGTGTTCACATATTTTTCACGTTACGCACCTCTCATCGTACAAATCAAGTGGAATGCGAAAGCCATCCAGAACAAAACCGAGAAGATGAAACACGATTCTGCGGCACTTCTAAGCTGCCATCGTAGAATTCGGTCGCCTTTTACTCGGCCAGAGGACGTGTTTATGATAAGCCCGGCCACACCGAATAAGAGTGCAATAATTCCTGCTGTCATAAAATCTCCTTACCGCACAAAGTACACAAGTATCATAATCATCGCTATGATTCCGAGAACTGCTGCGACTAGTTCTTCTTCTTCTGTTGACGCATTAACAATAAGCCAATCCATTGTCACAGTTATAACGAAGAGCGAGCCCCAGAAGATCATCCGATTACCCCGAGCATCATCAGGATCATTAGAACCGCACAGACAATCAGTGAGTACACGGAGAGTCCGAGATTCAGTGCGTCATCACGAACTACCGGGTTCCTGCGGGCGTCTTTGATCTTCCCACATGCCTTCTTTACGTCCATGACAGACAGAGCAAAGAACGGGATAATAAGTAAGAGCCAGTAAAGTCGCATTTAGGTTACTCCTTTTCATTAGAATAAGTGTGTTTTCGCCGGAACATCTTCAGAGAGCGCTCATCTTGACCGATGACTTCTGCCTCATCTTCTGGTTCGTATTGCAGTAAAGCAGCCGATGTGTAGCTGTATACTCCCTCTTCGTTTATGAATTCCGGCTTTGTCACCCAGACTGTGCCGTAGTATGGGTCGGCGATTGCTACATATGTAAAGTCGTCTCGCACAAAAACGTCGCCAGTCCTGAGATCACGCATTTTCTTTGTCTGTGGAAAGTCCATCTTGAATTACCTCTTTTTAGATTGCTGACAAACTACTTCGTTATGTTTTGCTATCACGTTTATATCTACGCCTACTACTTCAACTTCTTCTTCCGGAACGACTAAAATGAAGTCGAAATCGCCATCAAAAATCATTTTTTCTTTCATAATTTTTGGTATTGTCACGATCATTGTGCAGCAAGATAGGTCCACAAAATATGAAGGTCCACTTAACGCTGCATAAACAACCCCGTCTTTCTCAAAAATATCGCCAGTTCTGAGATTGTTCATTTTTTCTCGATATGGAAAACTCATTTTTGCTCTTTCTCCTTCATTCTTCCTTTTGCTTGTGGATTAACCGCGAGCATTAAGCCAGCTTTTATTTTGTTCTCCTTCGCTATTACTTTTTAACTCTGCTAAGCTGCAAAAATCAAATTCCTTGGAGAGGAATAACCCATACGGATTAAGACAATCTTTAACGCCTTCCTCTCCTACTCCGTAGAATTTGCAGTTTCGGCAATAAATGATTTGTGTATCACCAATCTGCATTGACAACCACCTTATGACCTCTCAGCAGAGCGACGGCCACGAGCTTTTCGATATCGTTGTTCGGCCAGTAAACATTTTTGACAGAATACTTGGCAAGCTCACGAGCCTGTTCGTCGGTAAGTACCATGTCTTTGCCGTACCAATCGCTATCGCCGCCCTCAGCGTAATAGTCGATTGACTTTAAGAAGTCGCGCCAGTCAAGCCCTCCGACACTGACCTCATTGACATCCTTTGTCGTTACGAGCTTACCGCAGTCTGGACAACGAAACTCTTGTATTTCCTTAATCGTAACGTCGAGACCCATCGTCGTTTCCTCCTCCATAGAGTCGTGTGCCGCAGTACGGGCAATATCTATATGTGTTGATTACATGGTTGTCCAGATTGCGCTTGTAATGGCATCGAGGACAGATGTGATCCATCCAGCCGTTATCCGCCAGCTCGACAATCCAGCGGTTGGATGAATCGTCGTTCTGTTCTTCTGATGTTTTCCAGTCTTCGATGTGTTGTCCCCACATAGGGCTTCCCTCCCAAATGTCGATGAAGCTGTCGTACATTACCAATCTTCCTCGGGATCGTATGACGGATTAAACGGGCAGTCACCGCAGCGAGATTGAAGTTCGCCGTTCTCATCCTCGTACCAGTCATCACCGTATCCGGTGCATTCGTAACAGTAGTCGTTATCGTCCCACATGTTCATCTCTTCCTCCACACAGCTGCTACTGGTCTGCCGCACTCGGGGCACAGAACGAATAATCTCCGGCCGTCGTCTGTGCCCTCGTAGTCGTCTGTGCCCGCGTGATGGATATCGTCCGTCGTGTACTCAAATACACATTCACACCCGACACATCTATGTCTTCGTGCGCCGAATTTCCCGTGAGTGATTACTTTCACAGTTCAATCCCCTCAACTTCAGCTCGGATTTCAAGATCGTGCAGGTATTCGCCCATGTGGCGCTTCTGCTGGCGGAGCAGGTCAAGAGAACAGTTGGGAGTGAAGTCAAGTGTTCCGGCCTCGTACTTCGTCACCATGCGGTGTAACTTCTCGTAGCGTTCCTTCGTCTCGCGGTACTCGCGCTTCATGCGCTGCTGCCATGTGCCCGGTGCTTCCGTCGCAACGTCATTTGGGCACTGAGGTTCGGCTCTCATCGCGTTTACCGTCCGCAACGTGTCCGCACATAGCGTGTGAAGCCTCTGGATTTCCACCATGGGGATTTCCCAGATCGTGCTTGCATCATTCGCAAGCATATCCGCGTACCTAATAGCTGCATCAATCGTCATTTTTATCCTCCTCTATCTCAAATCCAAAAACCTCAGTAACAGGAATTCTCATGCCACAATCCGGGCAGTAAAGAACCCCTTCTCCCTGTTTACGTCCGCCGCCATACTTGAAGTGCCATTCAACCGTTAGGTCTTCATAGGTATATTCAAACAAACACCCGCATCTCTCGCATTCCCACCTGTATCGCATTAGTTTCGGCGGTTTACGAAACCCGTGCTTTATGATTTTCATGCTTCTTTATCCTCCTGTTTGAGACGATAAGCTGCCCACAAGTCCCAATAAGCACAATTATGATTCGCTCCATCTACAAACGACAAGACAGTTCCCGGTAACAATGAACCACATACCTGATTGGTCGAATCCACCACCATGCGCTGACTTACAACGTAGTCGTTTTGGGTTTTAACCCAAACCACTTCACCGTCTAAGGACATCAACTCGCGCGGTGTAAGTGGGCGGTTGTCTATCAACTTAGAGTCGCATAATTTTCGCAGTTCTTTCAGTTCGGTCAACCAACGCGAAAGCTGCGGAAACTCAACACCATCTTCATCTGTTTTTGCCCAGTATATACGCTCAAAATGTTCAATCGCTTCATCTAACGTCACGCTACAAACACCTCATCGTTCAAATAGGTTTTCAAAGGCATGGATAACACGAAGAAGTCGTTCATCCAGATAAGATTCGGCCTTTTCTCTTAATTCCTGTGGCACGCCATAGTATGCTTCGGCTACACCGCCGGTAATTGCGGCAATCGTATCGCTATCGCCACCGATTGAAATCGCGTTGCGGATAGCATCCTCAAAACTGGTCGATTCAAAAAACGCTTCGAGCGCCTGCGGGACGGTATCCCAGCACGCCAGAGAATACGAATACGTTGGCCGAATTTCATCCAGAGTGAAGTCCATTTGGTAAAAATATTCGTTGATGTGTTTCTTGATCTGCTCTTTTGGCCACCTGATTCGCGCATAATACGTTGACACAGCCACCGCGCTGGCACCAATGAGCGCGTGAACATGATTATGCGTTACGCCGGTAATCGTATCCGCGAGCGTTATCGTCTGTTCACGGCTTGCGGTAACAAAGCCGACAGGAGAAATTCGACTCGCAGCCCCATTCCCATAGCTGTTGGTCGGCTCATCGGATTTGCTATTGACCCAATCTTCAAACCGTGTGCCATAGTCTGCGGTGGGGTACTTCTTTGCAAGACCGCGCAACCACACTCTTGTGCTCTTCTGTAATTGTGAATAACTTGGTCTGCCACCGTCTAACAATGCACCTGCGACAGCAACTGTCAGAACTGTATCGTCGGTGAAGTGGCAGTCATCCGTGAACAACTCAAAGTCTTTGATTTTAATGTTGTCGTACTCGAAACGTGAGCCGACAATATCACCGATAATTGCGCCGATCATAATTTCACCTCAAACAAT
>OOAI01000020.1_pt1 | contig 129437 bp, 135 predicted proteins | sample 1671191 | NCBI WGS metagenome assembly OOAI01 (sample SAMN06348131, study PRJEB24527) | human gut metagenome | biome: human gut; feature: ankylosing spondylitis patient; material: feces | host: Homo sapiens | place: China | collected 2015-10 | reverse complement strand
CTTCGGCGGCCTCGGCGGCATGGGAGGCCTCGGCGGCTTCGGCGGCAAGCGTCCCAATCTGCCTGCGGGCCGCAAGGGGGCGGGCATCGGCATGTCCGTGATCGTGGGCCTGGCGGTTCTCGCCTGGGGCGCCACGGGCTTCTACATCGTGCCCGAAGGCCAGAGCGGCATCGTGACCACGTTCGGGCGCTATGCCGAGACGACCGCCGCCGGCTTCCGCTGGCATCTCCCGATGCCGATTCAGGACGTGCAGATCGTCGACGTCTCGAGCGTTCGCACGACCGAAATCGGCTTTGCCGGCCGCTCCGACCGTCTGCGCGAAGCCCTGATGCTCACCGACGACGAGAACATCGTCGACGTGCAGTTCACCGTCCAGTACCGCATCAAGCCGGGCGACGGCGCGCGCGACTACGTCTTCCGCATCCGCCAGCCCGACCTCACCGTGACGCAGGCCGCCGAGTCCGCCATGCGCGAGGTCGTCGGCCGCAAGGCAATGGACAGCGTCCTCTTCGAAAGCAAGGCCGAGATCGCCGAGGCCGTCAAGAAGTCGATGCAGGACATGCTCGATCGCTACTCCTCCGGCATTGAGGTCATGAGCGTCGCCATCCAGAACGCCCAGCCGCCCCAGCAGGTTCAGGCCGCCTTCAACGACGCCGTCAAGGCCGGTCAGGACCGCGAGCGCTCGATCAACCTCGGCGAGGCCTACCGCAACGCCGTCATCCCGAAGGCCGAAGGTACCGCCGCACGCCTCAAGGAAGAGGCGCTCGGCTATCAGGCCCGCATCGTCGAGACCGCCCGAGGCGATGCCGACCGCTTCTCCGCCCTGCAGTCCCAGTACGCCAGGGCTCCTGAAGTCACGCGCGACCGACTCTACGTCGACACCGTGCGCGACGTCATGAAGAACGTCACCAAGGTCTACGTCGACGCCAAGGGCGGCAACAACCTGCTGTACCTGCCGCTCGACAAGATCGTCAACAACACGAAGTCCGACGCCATGATTCAGGCCCAGAAGGAGGCCGCCGCGCTCGCCGACCACGGCGTCACGGCCGCCCAGAGCGCCGTCGAGACGACGGGCTCCGCCCAGCCGACGACTTCTTCCGCCGCTCCCGGCGACGAATATCAGCGCATGCTCCGCGACCGCCGCTAAAGGACGACAGCCATGAAGAAACTCTCCACGCTTTTGATCGCCGTCCTCGTGGCGGCCGGCCTGCTCCGCATGTGCGTCTACACCGTGAACGAGCGCGAGTACGCTCTTGTCTTCGCCCTCGGCGAACTCAAGACCGTGATCTCCGAGCCCGGCCTTCATGTGAAGCTCCCGCCGCCCCTGCAGAACATCGTCTACCTCGACAAGCGCATCCTCAACCTTGATGCGGCCGGCGCCGACCTCGTCCAGACGTCCGAAAAGAAGAACCTTCTGATCGATACGTTCGTCAAGTGGCGCATCGAGGATCCGCGCCTCTACTGGGTCTCCTTCCAGGGCTCCGAACCCGCTGCCGCGAACCGCGTCTCCGCACTTCTGCGCGACGTGCTCAACGTGGTCGTCAACAAGCGCACCGTCAACCAGATCACGTCCTCCGAGCGTGACAAGGCCATGGTCGAAATCTCGCAGCTCCTTCAGGAACGCGTGCGCGACGTCGGCATCGGCATCGTTGACGTGCGCATGAAGCGCGTTGACTTCACGCCCGAGATCTCCGAGTCTGTCTACCGCCGCATGGAGGCCGAGCGCAAGCGCGTCGCGAGCGAGGAACGCTCCAAGGGCGCCGCCCAGGCCGAGCGCATCCGCGCCTCCGCCGACCGCGAGAGCGAGGTGATCCTCGCCCAAGCCTATCGTGATGCGCAGAAGGTCAAGGGCGAAGGCGATGCTCAGGCCGCCGAGATCTACGCCGAGGCCTTCGGCCGCGATCCCGAGTTCGCCCGCTTCTACCGCAGCCTGCAGGCCTACCGCGACAGCTTCGCCGACAAGAACGACGTGATGGTCGTTGATCCGTCCGCCGACTTCTTCCGCTACTTCAAGTCGGAAAAGGCGCAATGAGCAGGCTCGACGTCATGATGCTCGCGCTCGGGTGGGTCCTCGTCATCGAGGGCTTCACGCCGATGGTGGCCCCGGGCTTCTGGAAGGAGTCGATAAGCCGATTCCTCGACGAGCCCGACCGCGCGCTGCGCATCACGGGCCTTCTGCTCGTCGCACTCGGACTGGCGATTATCTGGATCGTCTGATCCGCTGATTCAGGATCGGGTCCTCGGCTCTCAAAGCCGTTCGAGCCGAGTTGAATTGGGACACTGTCCTTCAGGGGGCGGATGCTTTGAGGTATCCGCCCCCTGAGTTTGTTGCGCTCGGCGAAGGCGTCTAAGTGGTTTTTCGGACCCTGATTCGGGAGCGGCGCGCGCATTTTGCTAAACTTACGATTCGTGTGAGAGACGACGCCCCGCCGGCGGGTACCAAGCCCTGTCGGCTTCCGCCGTGCCCGCAGACTTTGCGGTCGCCTGCAGCGGGCCTGCGTCGCCGCTCTCAATCCATTTCAAGCCCGCAGCTGCTTCCCTGCTTCTGCGGGCAGCCAATGGGCGGCTCGGATCCGCCGTCAATCTGTTCATTAAGGGTAATCTCATGGCCAAGAATGTAGTTGTGGTCGGCGCTCAGTGGGGCGACGAAGGCAAGGGCAAGATCGTTGACTGGCTGACCGAAAAGGTCGCCGGCGTCGTCCGCTTCAACGGCGGTCACAATGCCGGTCACACGCTCGTGATCAACGGCAAGAAGACCATTCTCCGTCTCATTCCGTCCGGCATCATGCATGCCACGTCTGTCTGCTACCTCGGCAACGGCGTCGTCCTCTCTCCGGAAGCCTTCTTCCGCGAAGTCGACGAACTCAACGCCATCGGCGTGCCCAACGTTGAGAAGCGTTTGCGCGTCTCCGCCAACGCCGCTCTCATCATGCCGTACCACGTCGCCCTTGACCATGCCCGCGAAGCCGCTGCCGGCGACAAGAAGATCGGCACGACGGGCCGTGGCATCGGCCCCGCCTACGAGGACAAGATTGCCCGCCGCACGTTGCGCGTCGCCGACCTCTTCGACAAGGAACGCTTCGTCGAGCAGGTCCGCTCCGTCCTGAAGTATCACAACTTCGTTCTCGAAAACTACCTTGGTGCCAAGCCGCTTGACGCCGACGAAGTCATCGACCACATGCTCTCCTACGCCGAGCGCCTCCGTCCGATGGTCTGCGACGTCTCCGCCGAACTCCATCAGCAGTGCGCCGAAGGCAAGCAGTTCCTCTTCGAAGGCGCCCAAGGCTCGATGCTCGACATCGACCACGGCACGTACCCGTACGTTACGAGCTCCAACACCGTCGCCGGCTCTGCCTGCGCCGGCGCCGGCGTCGGTCCGCACATGCTCAACTACGTCCTCGGCATCACCAAGGCCTACTGCACCCGCGTCGGCGAAGGTCCGTTCCCGACCGAACTTCACGACGAAGTCGGCCAGATGCTCCGTGAAAAGGGCTGCGAGTTCGGCGCCGTCACGGGCCGTCCCCGCCGCTGCGGCTGGTTCGACGGTGCCGCCCTGCGCCGCGCCGTTCAGATCAACGGCCTCACCGGCCTCGCCGTCATGAAGCTCGACGTCCTCGATGGCATGGAAACCGTCAAGCTCGGCGTGGGCTACAAGTACCGCGGCGAAGAGATCGCGATCATGCCCGCCGGCGCCGATGCCGTCGCCGAATGCGAACCGATCTACGAAGAATTCCCGGGCTGGAAGGAGAGCACCTTCGGCGTCACGAAGTGGGATGAACTCCCCGAGACCGCCCGTCAGTACCTGACGCGCCTCTCCGAAGTCGCCGGCGCCCCGATCGCTCTCGTGTCGACCGGTCCTGACCGCGAACAGACGATTCTTCACGTCGACCCGTTCGAAGCCTGAACTCCGTTAGACTGAAACCATGAAAAAAAAAACGGCGGGAAGCTCATGCTTCCCGCCGTTTTTTTCATCTATTTCGCCCCTTCTTGACCGAAACCTCTCAACAAGGCGAGCTTTTTGGTCTAAAATCCCGTCTTTCATTTCTCGGATCCCGCCCATCCTCGCGGGTCCGCTCACTTGGCACGTTCAGAGAGACACACATGTCGGACATTTCTTACACCTGGGAAGAGTACATCGACCTTAACGAAAAGCTTGTTGCCATGGTCGCCAAGAGCGGCTGGCAGTTTGACAGCATCCTTTGCCTGTCTCGCGGCGGCATGCGCCCGGGCGACTTCTTCAGCCGCGTCTACGACATGCCTCTTGCCGTTCTCGCCACGAGCTCCTACCGCGAAGCCAAGGGCACGGTCCAGTCCGACCTCGACATCTCCGACTGCATCACCGGCGTCTCCGAACTCAAGGGCCGCGTCCTTCTCGTCGACGACATGGTCGACTCCGGCAAGACGATCCGCGAAGTGATCGAGCACCTCAAGAAGCGCTACCCCGGCATCACCGAGATCCGCGTCGCCGTCCTCTGGTACAAGGCCCACTCCGTCCTCGTCCCCGACTGGCACGTCGAATACCTCGAGGACAATCCCTGGATCCACCAGCCGTTCGAATGCTACGACGCCCTCGGCCCGGCCAAGCTCATCGAGCTCGTCGAAGCAAAGGAAGCCGCCAAGAAGGCCTGAGGACCGGTCGGGGCGTCACATTTCGAGAGCTTTTCGGCTCTTGAACACGCCTCGCGCTGAGTTATACTGACCAGAGCGCAAAGCCGTTTTCGGAACTTTCCGGAAGCGGCTTTTGAACTGATTTCCCATCTATGCGAAGCATGGGGGCAAGCGGGGCTGATGAAGTCTGTATGGGTGTCGATTGATCGTTGATCCACTTAAGTTGCGCCGAAACGCAATGAAGGTGATTTTGATTTGGTATGTGATCTGCGCGGGGTGATGGATAATCAGGATTAAAAAGCATACTAATGTTCGATTTTAATGTAGTGCTTTTTAAGCCTGTCCAAAAAAATCAAAACTTGGTAGCATGGATCCATATTCCAGTTAACCAGACTGCAGATTTCGATGAAGATTGCGTCCGCCTATTCCGTGCGCCTGCGCAACTTCTGCCGCGTCTTCGATGATACGGTCGAGGTGTATCGCAAGGCAGTGGACTTTTTCATCGAGATCATGCTGAGGCACCGGGATCCGAAATTCACGGAACTCAAGCATGACAACGACTGCATTCGACTTGCAGAGGGGTTGAACGTTGTCAATAAGGACATTGCCGTCAAGACGGCAAACTTCATCGTGAAGCTTGCGAATGAATTCAAGGTTGACGTCATCGTCATGGAGCACCGCGATCTTACGGGGCGAAAACGAGGCACCAAGCGGCAACGGTTGCATCACTGGCGGGCCAAGTATGTCTAGAAGATGGTGGAGCACAAGGCGCATCGGTGCGGCATTCGCATTCGTCGCGTCTGCGCCTGGAACACGTCGAAGCTTGCCTACGGCGGCTCGGGTCCTGTCGCAAGAGACACGGAGAACTACAGCATGTGTACGTTCAAGACAGGGAAGCGCCATGAGTGTGATCTGTCGGCTTCGTACAATATCGGATCTCGCTACTTCCTTCGGGAGTACGAGAAGTCCATTCCGGCAACGGAATGGCGACGCATTTCGGCAAAAGTTCCGGAGTGCGCCCATAGGATCCCTCGCACTCTGAACACTCTAATTAGGGTATGTGCGGAGCTGCACTCCAAGTGAGCGCAGAGTTCTGAGCATTCCCGCTATCTGTGGTTAGGGAGCCCTCTGGTAAGTCGGAGGGAAGGCACGTCCATGCGACCGAAAGGGAGGATGGGCGTGGAAGATTCTCAATACTCATACTGAGCAACAACAATGACTCAACCTGTTACGCCCGACCTGACCAACGCCGGCATGGACGTCACGGAACTCGCCGATGGTGCGAAGGACGTCATCGCCTCGACGGCCGAGCGCTTCACGAGCGTGATCGAGGGGCTGCTCCAGCACCTCTCGCTTGAAAACGTGCTCATGCAGATTGCGGCCGTCTTCGTCAGCATGGCGATCGGCTACGTGATCTCCCGCCGCATCAACACGTTCGTCGACCGCGTGCTCCCCGGCGAGGACGTGCGCGGTCTCGGCGCATACGCCCGCCGCGCGCTCGTCGCCTTCACGCACAACGTTTCCTTCAGCTTCATCTCGGGCTCTCTTCTCGCCCTCATCGTCTACTGCATCGTCAAGATCTTCGAATTTGCGCCGCAGTCGATGGTCATCGCCCGAGTCTGCTACAACATCCTCTACGCCTTTGCGCTTCTCTCGCTCCTCATGGCCTTCCTTCAGGGAGGCATCGGGCTGCGCATGATCACGCCGGGCGTTCGCCGCATCGTCACGATCATCTTCTGGGTGATGGCCGTGCTGCAGTTCTTCGGCATCCTCACCGACATCATCCAGTACCTCGACACGACGGTCATCCCGATCGGCGGGGGCAGCATGACCGTCTGGAAGCTTCTCGTCGCGATCGTCTCCGTCCTCCTCACGCTCGGCGTCGCGAACTGGCTCGCATCCCTCGTCAACCAGATGGTCGAGGGCCTCGAGAACATGTCCGAGAACATCAAGGTCGTCCTCAAGCGTGTAGTCACCGTAATCTTCATGGTCCTCGCCGTGATCATCGCGCTCGGCACCGTCGGCATCGACCTCACGATCCTCTCGGTCTTCGGTGGTGCGGTCGGTGTCGGTCTCGGCTTCGGTCTGCAGAAGATCGCCTCGAACTACATCTCGGGCTTCATCATCCTGCTCGACAAGTCGATCAAGATCGGCGACCTGGTCACGGTCGGCGGCTTCAAGGGGCGCGTGACGGAAATCAACACCCGCTTCACCGTCGTGCGCAACAACGACGGCGTCGAGAACATCGTGCCGAACGAGTCCTTCGTGACGAGCGCGGTGCTCAACCACTCCTACACCGAGTCCACGTCCGTCCAGTACATCGACATCTCGGTCGCCTACGACGCCGACGTCGAGCGCGCTCTCGCGATCATGCTCGAGGAAGGCATGCGCGCGCGTCCGCGCATCGATACGGGCCGCCGCGGCTGGGCCTATCTCGACACCTTCGGCGACTCGGGCATCAACCTGAGGCTCGGCTTCTGGGTGAAGGATCCCGTCAACGGCGTCGCCGGTCTCAAGACCGCCATCTCGCTCGCCATTCTCAAGCGCTTTGCCGAAGAGGGCATCGAGGTGCCGTACAACCAGCTCGAGGTCAACCTGCGCAAGGTCGACGTCGGTGAAATTCCGGTCCGCATGAAGGTCCAGTCCTCCTGACGATCGTCACCGACAACTCGGAAATGTTCAACAAGAAAGGGCGCGCCTTCCGCGAGGCGCGCCCTTGTTATTTCGATTGCTGCGGTCGGACTTGAGCGCGGACGCGGCTGCTTTCGACCAGTCAATGTCTGAAGGTGACCGAACAGGTGAGTTCGCCACCGAGCGCTGAGAGCGCCGCGGAGATCGTGTCGATCTTCGTCGGGTGGCTGAGTTTCAGAAGACGGTGGGTTTCCTGCGGCAGGCAGCCCAGACGCCTGGCAAGCTCGGAGCCGCTCAGCTTCTCCTTCTTCAGCGCGACGATGAGGTGAAGCTTGCTCGCGAAGTTGGGGGAGAGCGAGAAGACTTCCTCGCCTGCGCGGGGCTCGCGCGGCTCGGGCAGCCTGTCCTCCTTGAGCCTTGCCTCAAGTGCGGGCAGCACCTCGTCCTGCAGCCCCTCGACGAGCTTTGCGATGCTCGGCGCCGTGGGCAGAATTTCCGGAATGCTCGGAAAGCGCGCGCGGTAGCTGCCGTCGGCTGTGCGTTCAATCCAGTAGGGGAAGCGTGTTGTTGTGATCATGGACGATAATGGTGTTCTGCTGTCGACAGTCAGGATAGCACGGGCTGAAATGAAAAAAGGCCTGTACTTTCGTACAGACCTTTTAGAATTTGGTGGTGCCCGGAAGAGGACTCGAACCTCCACGGCCGTGAAGCCGCCAGCACCTGAAGCTGGTGCGTCTACCAATTTCGCCATCCGGGCAACCTTGAGGATTTGAATTATGCACATGCTTTTCGAGTTTGTCAAGAATTTCTAAAAATATTTTTTGAGTTGGCTGTAGACTGTCGCAATGCATGAACAACAGAGGTGTTATGGCTAAAAAGAAGAAGACGCCAGTGGCGCAGATCGAACCGATTTCCCTTCCTGACGAGGATCTCGCCAAGGCGCGTGCCTGGCTTGAGGGGCTCAATGCCGACATTGCCTACTCGCAGGCAAAGCGCCAGCTTGCAGAAGCCTGTGGCTGGGAACGCTCGAAGTCCAACGCCGTCATCGTGGCCCTCCACGAGGAGGGCTTCATGGCGGGCGAAAAGAACTATTTCTGCAATCCGAACGCGCCTGCCGAACCCGGCGTCGTGCGCGGCGCCCGCGAGGTCTCGAACTTCACGATCATGCTCCAGAGCGATCCTGAGGTTTCGGTTCCCTTGCCCTACGCAATCCATTGCCTGCCCGGCGACGTCTTCATGCTTCGCAAGACGGTCACGGGCAACTGGCGCGTTTCGAACTTCGTCGCACGTCATCAGACGCGCTGGGTCTGCAAGCTTCGCGGCCGCATCCGCCGCGGCCGTCGTTCGGGTATCGCACAGGTCGTTCCGATCAACGGCTTCGCCCCGGTCGAGATGCAGATGGACCTTGCAGATGTTCCCGCCGAGGTCGATCTCGAGAAGGCGGCCTTCGAGGTCGAGTTCCTGCCCGAATCGATGAAGCCCGAGCCCTACGTCGAGATCTTCGTGCGCTTCGTCAAGGAGATCGGCAACCGCTTCGATCCGCTCGGCGAAATCGCCATCGCCTCGGCCGAATACGACCTGCCCGTTGAATTCAGCGCTGCGGCGCTTGACGAGGCTCAGGCCCTGCCTGACGAAGTCGATCCCAAAAACATGGGTCGCCGCGTCGACCTGCGCGACATCCCGTTCGTGACGATCGACGGCGAGGATGCCCGTGACTTCGACGACGCCGTCTACTGCGCGCGCGTCGAAGACGGCAGAACGCGCCTTCTCGTCGCCATCGCCGACGTGAGCCACTACGTCAAGCCCGGTGCGCCGCTCGACGTTGACGCGCAGCAGCGCGCCACGAGCGTCTACTTCCCCGCGAGCGTCGTGCCGATGCTGCCTGAGAAGCTCTCGAACGGCCTCTGTTCGCTCAATCCCGGCGTCGATCGCCTGACGATGGTCTGCGATGCGGTCATCGATCCTGAGGGCAGGACCGAGGCCTATCAGTTCTATCCCGCCGTCATCCACTCTCACGCACGCCTCACCTACACCCAGGTCTGGGGCGCGATGCAGGGCGAGGAAGGGGGACTAGCCGCCGTCGGTGATCGCCTTGACGACATCCGTGCGCTTTACGAACTCTTCAAGACGCTGCGCAAGGCCCGGGATGCACGCCATACGCTCGACCTGGAGACGAAGGAGACGATGGCCGTCTTTGACGACAAGGGCGTCATCAGCGAATTCAAGGTGCGCGAACACAATGACGCGCACCGTCTCATCGAGGAGTGCATGCTCGTCGCGAACGTCTGTGCCGCGGACTTCGTGATCCAGAAAAAGCGCGGGGCACTCTTCCGTGTTCATGACGCGCCGAGTCAGGAGCGTCTCGAGACGCTGCGCACCGTTCTCAAGAGCTTCAACGAGAAGCTCGAGTCGCCGACGCCCGAGGGCTTTGCGGAGCTCATCTCGCGCACGAAGGAAAATGAATTCCTGCAGACCGCCATCCTGCGCTCGATGTCCCGTGCCTGCTACTCGCCCGACAACGTCGGTCACTACGGGCTGCAGTACGAGGCCTACGCCCACTTCACGTCTCCGATTCGTCGCTATCCCGACCTGCTGCTTCATCGTGCGATCAAGGGAATTCTCTCGCGTCGCATCTATGTGCCGCAGGTGGTCTTCGACGACTCGTCCCTGATGGTCTCGCGTCAGGCCCGAGGCCTCGGCAGCAGGCCTGAGGCAGGGGACGGAGACAAGCCCGCAACGCAGGCCGAGAAGCGCCACAGCGTCTGGGAGCGCCTCGGCATTCTCTGCTCCGCGGCGGAGCGCCGCGCCGACGACGCGACGCGCGACGTGATGAACTATCTCAAGTGCGACTACATGCTTCGCCACGGCAAGGGCCGTCACGAAGCGGTCGTCACGGGCATGATTCCCGCGGGCGTCTTCGTCGCCCTGAAGGACATCGCCGTTGACGGCTTCATCCACATTTCGAACCTCGGTTGGGGCTACTACGAATTCGATGAGAAGAACCTCACGATGACGAGCCGCGAGGAGATGACGCAGGTGCGCGTCGGCGACCGCGTCATCGTCAGGCTTGAGGAAGTCGACCTTGAGAACCGCCGCATGTCCTTCGTGCTCGAGTCGAACCTAGAGCGCCGTCTGATCAAGGGCGGAAAGGGCGGCTCGCGCCGTTCTTCGAGACGCGGTTCGAGGCTCTATGGGCGCAAGTTCGACCCGTTCGACATTGATGACGATGACTTCGACGAGCTGTTCGGCCAGGAAGGCGATGACGACTGGGACGATTGAGCCCGTTTCGAGCTGACGCTCGAAACATCGTGCGCTACAATGAGCGCAAATTTCAAAACCCTTGCGCGCTGTTGGTTTGCTCGACAGCGCGCTTCTAATAGTAGTTGCTGTAAGTGAAGAACATTGTTTTGGCAGGCTTCCATGCCGTGGGCGCCCGTCTGCGCATGGACCCGAAGTCCATCTCCGCCGTCTACCTTGATCCCGAACGCCGCGACAAGCGCATGCGCGAGATGCGCGAGAAGCTGATCGCCGCCGGCGTGCGCGTGATGACCGCCGACAACCGTCGCCTTGACGGCATGGCTCCCGACGTTCCGCACCAGGGCATCGTTGCGATGGCCGAGGAAAAGCAGGCCCAGCTCGAGTTCGATGAACTGCTCGATCTGATTACCGACGACACGCTCATCCTGATCCTTGACGGCGTGACCGACCCGCGCAACTTCGGCGCCTGCCTGCGCGTCGCCGACGCCGCCGGCGTCCAGTGCGTACTCGTGCCGCGCGACCGTTCCGCCCACATGTCGCCCGCCGCCCTCAAGGCCGCCGCCGGCGCTGCGGAAACGGTGCCCGTCGTCACGGTGACGAACCTCGCCGCCTCGATCGTTGAACTGCGCGACGCCGGCGTGACCGTCGTGGGTACTGCCGGTGAAGCCACGAAGTCGATCTACGAATTCGACCAGAAGAAGGCGTTCGCCTGGGTGCTCGGCGCCGAGGGCGACGGCCTGCGCCAGCTGACCCGCCGCCGCTGCGACGACCTTGCCGCCATTCCGATGGCCGGCGCCGTCGAGAGCCTGAACGTGTCCGTCGCCTCGGGTATCTGCCTCTATGAATCCGTGCGCCAGCGCACGGGCGGCAAGCTCAAGTAATCTTTTTTCCGGGCATGCGATTTTTTCCGCTTTTCGGGTGGCGAAAGCCCGAGAAAGTGAGTAAAATCGCATGCTTTCTGTCCTTGCTGCACCGGAGTAGACGCCCGGGCAGCTTTCATCCGCAAGGAGACAATAACAATGCGTCACTACGAACTTTGCATTCTCGTGCATCCTGATCAGAGCGAACAGGTTCCCGCCATGATCGAACGCCTCAAGACCCTTGTCGCCGAACAGAACGGCAAGATCGAACGCGTCGAAGACTGGGGCCGTCGTCAGCTCGCCTACCCGATCGAAAAGCTCGTCAAGGCTCACTATGTTCTCATGAACATCGAATGCGGCCATGAGACGATTGAAGAAATCGAAAACGGCTTCCGTTTCAACGACGCCATCCTGCGTCACCTCACCGTCAAGACGAAGCATGCCGAAACGGCTCCGTCCGTAATGATGAAGGCTGTTGAAAAGGAAGAAGCCAAGAAGGTCGCCGCTGCTGAAGCCGCTGCCGCCGAAGCTTCCGCCGAATAATTCAGTCTCGACTGAACAGATTTTTCTGTGCGATCTGAGATCTGAGTGAACCTCATCGAGATTTCCGGCACGTTGACTTCCAAGGAGGAAGTTCGATACACGCCGGCGGGCATTCCGGTTTTTGAGGGTGTCTTTCACCATCGATCCGAATTGACCGAAGCGAACAGGATCAGAAAACTCGAGTACGACTTCCCCGCCATCGCCTTCGGCGCTCTGGCCGAGAGCCTGAACAAGGCTCAGATGGGACAGGACGTGAACATCCGAGGCTTTCTGGCGCCGCGCTCGATGAAGAGTTCCAAACTGATCGTACACATCACCGAATTAAATTAAGGAGCTACAAAATGGCTTTCAAGGGTAAGGGCAAGCCCCGTCGCGCTAACCAGCAGAACTCTCTCTTCAAGCGCAAGAAGTTCTGCCGCTTTACGGCCGAAGGCGTTGAAACGATCGACTACAAGGACATCGACACGCTCAAGGACTTCATCCAGGAAAACGGCAAGATCATGCCGGCTCGTCTGACGGGCACGAAGGCTCACTATCAGCGTCAGCTGGACACCGCCATCAAGCGTGCCCGCTTCCTCGCTCTCCTCGCCTACACCGACAACCAGTAATCAGATTTAAGGAGATATCAAATGCAGGTTATTCTTCTCGAGAAGATTGCTCACGTTGGTGACCTCGGCGACGTCGTCAAGGTCAAGGATGGCTACGGCCGCAACTTCCTGATCCCGACCGGCCGTGCCAAGCGCGCCACGAAGGCTGCCATCGCCGAATTCGAAGCCCGTCGTGCCGAGCTCGAAGCCGCTCAGGCCGAACGTATCGCTGCCGCCCAGAAGATCGCCGACACGATCAACGAAGGCGAAATCGAAATCTCTTCCAAGTGCGGCGTTGACGGCCGTCTCTTCGGTTCCGTCACGAACGCTGACATCGCCGAAGCCATCGATGCCAAGTACGGTCTTCAGATCAAGAAGTCCCAGGTCCGCACGCCGCTTGGCGCCATCAAGGCTGTCGGCGACTACGTCATCACGATCGGTCTTCTCACCGACATCACGGCTGACGTCACGGTCCACGTTGTTGGCGAAGCCTAATTCGCTTCCGCTTCAACTGACTTGAAGTCAAAAAAAAAGGCCCGCAGAACTGCGGGCCTTTTTGCCATTCAGGCGTCGGGAGAGCCATGCCTCAAACTTTCGTTTGAGTTAAGATGTTGCCAGATGCTCGCGTCTGCCTGCTGACGCCGTGCGGCCATTCGAGTTTCAGATCTGATGCTGGCTTGAGTTAAGATGTTGCCCCGCCCGCAGTACCCTGCAGCGCAGAGGAAAAGGAGCCAAGCAGTGGAGCATTTTTTCGAAAATGCCCCGCCTGTCGAAAAAAAACAGCATTTTTTGCGTAATTTTGCAAAGCATGGCCTGGGCAAAAGGGAGTTGAGCTCGCGCTCAACTCTTTTTTTTATCAGACGAAGTACATCACGATCATCAGCCCGAGCATGGTGAATGCCAGAGCGATTTTGACGGCAGTTCCGACGACCATGCCGATCCAAGTCGCAACACCTACGCGCCCCGCGTGAAGATAATCTCGTTTGGCCCAGAACTCGCCGATGAATGCACCGACGAGCGGCATGATGAAGATGCCTACAAGACCGCCCATGAAGACACCGACGAAGGTACCAATGACCGAACCCCAGATGCCGTAGGAGCTGGCACCGGCCTTCTGTGCCCCGGCGGTCTGCGCCACAGTGTCGACGATGACGCCGATGATGGCAAGAACGGCGAGCGTCGCGATCGTGCCCCAGCCGATCAGTTCGAAACCGCCTGCCCATCCGATCAGGGCGCCTCCTGCGGCGATCAGCGGAAGTCCGGGAATGGCTGGGATGACGGTGCCGGCGAGGCCGGCGATGATCAGCGAAACGGCACTCAGCCAGCAGATGACGGCAAACCAGTCTATTTGTGCAAACCAGTCGAGCATTCGAAATTCCTCTTTAGGTTACTGTGCGCCTTCCCAATAGCCGACATCGCCTGCCCAGGGCTCGAAGCGGGTGTTGCCGCCGCGGAAGACCATGCGGAGCGTACCGATTGGACCGTTACGCTGCTTGGCGATGATGATCTCGGCAAGATTCTTGTCAGGAGTGTCCTTGTTGTAGACGACCTCGCGATAAATGAACATGATGACGTCGGCGTCCTGTTCGATTGCGCCGGATTCGCGAAGGTCGGACATGATCGGGCGCTTGTCGGCTCGCTGTTCAAGAGAGCGGTTGAGCTGCGAGAGCACGATGACCGGGCAGTGCAGCTCCTTTGCCAGCGCCTTGAGGCCGCGTGAAATTTCAGACAGTTCGGTCGAGCGGTTGTCGACGCCGGCACGGCCCGTCATCAGCTGAATGTAGTCGACGACGATGAGGCCGAGCGGGCCCGTCTGGTTGACCAGACGTCGAGCACGGCTCGAAAGCTCTGAGATCATCAGGGCGGGCGTGTCGTCGATGTAGATGGGCTTGTTTTCCAGACGATGGACGGCCTTCGAGAAGGCGTTCCATTCCTCGTCCTCGAGCTGCGCCTTCCTGAGCTTCTGGGCGTCGATGTTGGCGACGGAGCTGATCAGACGCTGGGCGAGCTGGTCGCCACCCATTTCGAGAGAGAAGACGGCGACGGGCAGTTCCTGACGTACGCCGACGTTTTCTGCAATGTTGATGGCGAACGAGGTCTTGCCCATTGAGGGACGGCCCGCGATGATGATCAGGTCGCCGCGCTGCAGACCCGCAAGCTCTCTGTCGAGATTGGGATAGCCCGTCGGCACACCCGTGACTTCCGAGCCCTGCTGGTTCTGGTAAAGATCGATGATCTTCTCGGAAACTTCTCGAACGAGCGTGGCCATGGGCTGGAAGCCGCGCTGGCCGCGAGAATTGCGTTCGTTGATCGCGAGCACGATGCGCTCGGCCTCATCGAGGATCTGCGCCGTTTCGCGTCCTTCGGGTTGCAGCGCGCATGTGACCATGTGGTCGCCCGCACTGATCAGCTGTCGCAGAACGGACTTGTCGTGAACGATTTCGGCGTAGCGGCGGATGTTGGCAGCGGAGGGCGTGTTGTTGACGAGTTCCGCAAGATACGCAAAGCCGCCCGTATCGGTGTCGAGGCCGGCATCGCGAAGCGACTCGGCGACGGTCAGCGAGTCGGCGGGACGGCCGCGCTGGATCATCGCGGCGATGTGCTCGTAGATGATCTTGTGGTCGCGGCGGTAGAAGTCATCGGGCTGAATGATGTCGACGATGCTGTCTAGAGCATTGTTGTCGATCATCAAGCCGCCCAGAATGGACTGTTCGCTGTTGATGCTCTGCGGAGGCCTACGCACGGCCTGCGCGGCGGGATCGTCAATCATGTCAGTCATGTGTTTGCTTCTTCCTCGTGTGTGAGCTCAATATCTTAGCTTCAATCACGCTTGAAAGTGAGGTCGGTCTTCGTCAAAAAACTGGGCATGTTTGCGACAGTCTGAAGATGAAGAAACAGCTTTCATTGTGCGAGAGACGTTGACGAGTTTTCCGGCCCTCCAGAAACGAAGAGGCGCACAATGCGCCTCTTCGTTGTTGTGGGGAAAACGTTGTCAGAGCACTTCAGTCGCGAAGTCCGCCAGACGCGAGCGTTCGCCGCGCGTGAGCGTGATTGTGGCTGCGTGCGGCCAGCCCTGGAAGCGTTCGACGACGTAGGTGAGGCCGGAGCTGCCTTCCGTCAGGTAGGGCGTATCGATCTGGGCGATGTTGCCCAGACAGACGATCTTCGTGCCGGGGCCCGCGCGCGTGATGAGGGTCTTCATCTGCTTCGGGCTCAGGTTCTGCGCCTCGTCGATGATGACGAACTTCTTGAGGAAGGTGCGTCCGCGCATGAAACTCATCGACTTGATGCGGATGCGGGCCTTGATGAGGTCGAGCGTCGCCTGCCGACCCCAGTCGCCGCCCGTGCTGTTTTCCGAGCGGTGAAGCACCTCGAGGTTGTCCTCGAGCGCTCCCATCCACGGCGCCATCTTCTCCTCTTCGGTGCCGGGCAGGAAGCCGATGTCCTCGCCGACGCTGACGGTCGCGCGCGTCACGATGATTTCGGAGAATCGGCGCTCGTCGATCGTCTGGGTGAGGGCGGCGGCAAGGGTCATCAGGGTCTTGCCCGTGCCCGCCTGGCCGAGCAGCGTGACGAAGTCGATCTCGGGATCGGTGAGCAGGTTGAGCGCCATGTTCTGTTCGGCGTTGCGCGCATGAATGCCCCAGACCTTGAGGCGGGTTCGGTAGTCGCGCAGCAGGCGGATCGTGACCGCGTCGGGCTCGACGCTCGTGACGATGGCCATGAAGTCGGGGTCGCCCTCGATCGTCAGACACATGTTGACGACGTAGCGGCCGGCCTCCTTCGTCTCGAAGCGGTAGTGCGTCGTGCCGTCGTCCTGCCAGGACTTGAGGGATTTGCCGACGGTCGTCCAGAAGTCGGAGGGCAGCGCCATGCGGCCCGAGTAGAGCATGTCGGTGTCGTCGAGCACCTTGTCGGAGAGATAGTCCTCCGCGGGAATGCCCAACGTCGTCGCCTTGATGCGCATGTTGATGTCCTTGCTCACCAGCACGACGGCCAGATCGGGGAAGGCGCCTTCAACGCCTTTGACGACCGCGAGGATGCGGTTGTCGCCCTTGAAGGTCGGCAGTGCGGCGGGAATCGGCACGTCGACGGCGTGGGTTTCAAAGAAGAGCCTGCCCGTCGCTTCCTTGTTGCCCAGAAGCGAGAGCGGCACGCCCTGTGTCAGATCGTGTCCGTTGAGCTCCATCAGCTGATCGAGGCTGCGACTCACCGAACGCGCGTTGCGTGCGACGTCGCTCGTGCCCTTCTTGTGGTTGTCGAGCTCTTCGAGCACGGTCATGGGCAGGAAGACGTCGTGCTCGGCGAAGCTGAAGATGCTCATGGGATCGTGGATCAGCACGTTGGTGTCGAGCACGAAGAGCTTGCGCTTGTCGGCGGGCGTTGCGGCGCGTCCGCGGCGGTTGGAGTGCCTGGATTCGCGCACGTCGGACTCGGCGACTGCGGGGGCCGTCTGGGGCTTCACTGCGGTTGCGGCTTTTTTGACGGGGGGCTTCTTCACGGCGGGCTTCGCGGGCGTCTTCGCCGTCGATTTGGGGGCGGCAGTCTCCTGCGCGGTGACGGTCTTTTCGACAGTCTTCGTCGTTTCGGCGGGCGCGGCCTTCACGGTCTTCCTCGTCGTGCGGCGGGGCTTCGAAGCCGTCTCGGGAGCCTGCGACGGTTTGGCTGCGGCCTTGGGCGCAGCCTTTCCGGCGGGCTTGGTCAGATCGGCTTCGGGACCGTAGTCGGTCAGCACGTCCCCTCGCTTGGCGGGTCTTTTCGGAAGCGGCATGGCGTTTCTCTCTAATCTATTGTCAATGAAGTCATTGTAGAGGTTCGGTGGCCGGCGGGCGTCCCCCTTCTGTCTGAAGGTCGACAAGACTTACAATTACGTTCGAGTGGACGGGTGTTTCGCGTGAGCATCTGCTCGAAAGCACCTATTTCGCTGTAGGTCAAATGCCTGGGTTCCGTAAAAAACCGTCTCTTTAAGTTTTCGGAGAATGATTTTCAGGTAGTATGGCTTTATCGTCATTTGCCTGATGAGTGACAGCGACTATTTCCCCCTTTTCAAGGAGGTTTAATGCAGTACATTTCCACCCGAGGCCTCGAATCGAGCTTCTCGTTCAGCGACATTCTCTTCGAGGGCTATGCCGAGGATGGCGGCCTCTACGTGCCTGCGGTGTTCCCGAAGGTCGACGCCCACACCCTGATGACGTGGCGCGGCCTCTCCTATGCCTCGCTCGCCTTCGAGGTCATCCGCCTCTTCGCCGAGGAGCTCCCGAAGGAGGATCTCTGGCAGATCTGCTCCGAAGCCTATCAGGCCGGCAACTTCGGCCACACCCGCGGTATGTTCACGGCCGAGGAGATCACGCCCGTGAAGTGGCTCCACGACCAGGTCGGCCTGCTCGAGCTTTCGAACGGTCCGACGCTTGCCTTCGACGACATTGCCCTGCAGTTCATGTCGAGGCTCTTCGACACGTCGTTCGCCCAGGGGCGCCCGCGCACGCTGCTCGGCGCCACGACGGGCGACATGGGGGCTGCGGCCGAGGCCGCGTTCGGCGGGCACAAGAACATCAAGGTCGTCATGCTTTCCCCGAAGGACCGCATGAGCCAGTTCCAGGCGGCGCAGCTTTATTCCAATCAAGATCCGAACGTCGTCAACATCGAGGTCAACGGCACGTTCGACGAATGCCAGGACATCGTGCGCACGATCCTCGAGGATCGCGAGTACGCGAAGGCCCACGGCCTCGGCGCGATCAACTCCGTCCTCTGGGCCCGCATCGTGCCGCAGATCGTCTACTACTTCTACGGCTATCTGAGGGCCGTCGAACGCGTGGGCGAGGAGGTCGTCTTCGCGGTGCCGGGCGGCAACTTCGGCAATGCGTACGCGTGCTGGGTCGCCAAGAAGATGGGGCTTCCGATCATGCGCCTCATCGTCTGCACGAACGAAAACGACGCGATGGACGAGTTCCTTCGCACGGGTCGCTATGCGCCGAAGCCCTCGAGCGAGACGATCGCAACGTCCTCGCCCTCCACTGACATCTCGCGCGCCGCGAGCTTCGAGCGCTTCCTCTTCGACGTGCTCGGCCGCGACGGCACCCGTGTCAGGGAGCTTGCCGAGGATCTGAAGACGAAGGGCGAATTCACGCTCACGGCCGAGGAATTCCGCAAGGTCCGCCTGTCGGGCGTCGTGTCGGGTTCCTCGAACCATCCGAATCGCCTCGAGATCATCGAGCAGATGCACCTCGAGTACGACACGTACGTCGACCCGCACACGGCCGACGCGCTCTTCTCGGGCATCTACCTCCATCCCGTCGGCGTCAAGACGCTCTGCGTCGAGACGGTTCAGGCCGTCAAGTTCCCGAGGATGGTCAGGCAGGCCACGGGCGTTGCCGTCGAGCCGCCCGAGGACATGGCCGACCTCTTCAGCCGTCCGCTGCGCAAGGTCCAGACGCCTGCGTGTGAAGCGGCGGTCCGAGAGGAGATCGAGAGGCTGACGGAGCGCCCTGATGCCTAAAACGGTCGGGTTCGTCGGCTTTTCCGAAAGCGGCAAGACGACCCTTGCGACCCGGGTTGCGGCGGAACTCACCCGCCGCGGTTTCCGGGTCGCGGCGCTTAAGGACGCGCACCACGGGTTCGACATGGACAAGCCCGGCAAGGACAGCTGGCGCTACAGGGAGGCGGGTGCCTCGCAGGTGATCGTGCGCAGCAACCGAAGATGGGCCATGCTCGTTGAAACGCCTGAACAGCCGTCGGTTGAAGAGCTGCTTGCCAGATTTTCGGATGTCGACGTCATCCTTGTGGAGGGGTTTAAAAACGAGGGCGCATTCCCTAAAATTGAAGTCCGACGCAGGGCGTGCGAGGCCAATCCGAGATTCTCGCTCATGCATGACGACGTGGTGGCCGTCGCCTCCGACTTCGAGGAGCCGGACGAAAGGGTGCCGCGGCTCGACATCAACGACCCTGCAGCCGTTGCAGATTTTGTTGTAAGCCTATGATCACCTACGCCGAAGCCCTGCGCCGCCTCATGGAGAAGGCGGTGCCCGTCGAGGGAATGGAAACCGTTCCGCTCCTCTATTCAACCCACCGCGTGCTCGCCGAAGACATCGTGAGCCCTATCGCCGTTCCCGGATGGGACAACTCCCAGATGGACGGCTACGCGGTCAGAGCGGCCGAGCTGGCTGAGGCGTCCGAAGATCATCCCGTCGTGCTGCCCGTTTCCGACCGCATTCCCGCCGGTCAGGTTGGCTCAAGGCTTGCGCAGGGCAGCGTCGCGCGCATCTTCACGGGCGCGCCGATGCCCGAGGGTGCCGACACGGTCGTGCCCCAGGAAAACGTCGAGGTGACGCCCGAGGGCGTCTGCTTCAAGTCCCCCGTGCGCGAGGGCGCATGGGTCCGCCGCCGCGGCTCCGACGTGCCTCAAGGCGGCGTCGTGCTCAAGAAGGGCGCCCGCCTGACGCCCGCCGCGATCGGCATGGTCGCGTCCATCGGCCGCGCCTACGTCAAGGTTTACCGCCGTCTTCGAGTCGGCATCTTCTTTTCGGGCGACGAGCTCGTGCAACCGGGCGAACCCCTGCCGCCGGGTGGCATCTACAACTCGAACCGCTTCATGATCCGCAGCCTCCTTCAGGAGCTCGGCTGCGAGGCGCTCGACCTGGGCAGCGTGCCCGACACGCTTGAGGCCACGATCGAGGCTTTCGAGAGCGCGGCCGCCTCGGCCGACGTCATCCTGACGACGGGCGGCATGAGCGTGGGCGAAGAGGACCACATCAAGCCGGCGGTCGAAGCAGTCGGTTCGCTCAACGTCTGGCGCGTCCGTCTCAAGCCCGGCAAGCCCCTCGCGTTCGGCGAGGTGCGCGGCGTGCCCTTCATAGGCTGTCCGGGCAATCCCGTTGCGGGCTTCGTGGTCTTCCTGATGATGGCCAGACCCTACCTCCTGAGGACGATGGGCCTCACCGACATCGACGTAAAGCCCATGGCCGTGAGAGCCGACTTCGACTGGCTCAAGCCGGGCGACCGTCAGGAGTTTGTGCGCGTGCGCCGCAACGACGAGGGCGGGCTCGACCTCTATCACACGCAGAATTCGCAGGTGCTTTCCTCCTGCGCCTGGGCCGACGGTCTCGTCGACATTCCCGTGGGCGGCACCGTCCGCAAGGGTGACATGGTCAGCTACTACCCGTTCTGCCAGTTCTTCGCCTGAGAGTGGCTCGAAATGCGCAAACCTGAAACACAAGAAAGAGAGGACATAACAAAATGAAGATCCGCATCCTTTACTTTGCGCTTCTGCGCGACGCCCTCGGTCGTGCGCAGGAGGAGCTTGAGGTGCCTGAGGACGTGACGACGGTCGCAGGGCTTCGCGAGTGGCTTCGCGGCTGCGGCGAGCCGTATGCGACTGCGCTCGGCAATGCGCGCCGCGTGCGCGCGGCCGTCAATCAGGAGATGGCCGAGCCCGACGACGCCGTGAAGGCGGGCGACGAGGTCGCCTTCTTTCCGCCGGTGACCGGAGGCTGATCATGTCCCTGACGACCATTCGCGTGAGCGAGGCGGACTTCAATCCCGGCGAGGAGATCGAGAGGCTCATCGAGTCCTCTCCCGAAGCGGGCGGCGTGGCGAGCTTCGTGGGCGTGGTGAGAAACCGCAATGACGGCAACGACGTCACGCATCTCACGCTCGAGCACTATCCCGCGATGACCGAAAGGGCGCTCGCGGGCATCGTCGAGCGCGCAAGGGCACGCTGGGACGTCTGCGGCGTGACGGTCATCCACCGCGTGGGCGAGATGGCCGTGGGCGAGCACATCGTGCTCGTCGTCGTCACGAGCGCGCACCGCCGCGAGGCCTTCGAGGCCTGCGAATTCATCATGGACTGGCTCAAGACCGAGGCCCCCTTCTGGAAGAAGGAGAGGACGCCCGAGGGCGAGCGCTGGGTCGACGCGCGCGAGAGCGACGAAGAGGCCAGGCGTCGCTGGGGTGAGGCCGCACGATGACCAGGGACGGGCCGCTCTGGCTCGTGATCCTCGCCGTCGGTACGGGCGCCGGACTCGGCGCCGTCTGCCGATGGATGCTCTCCTATTTCCTCAATCCGCTCTCAGGATGGATGCCCTGGGGAACGCTCGCCTCCAATGCCGCGGGCGGCCTTCTGATCGGCGCCGCACTCGCCTGGACGAGCGCGAATCCCGAGCTGCCGCCCGCCGTACGGCTTTTCGTCATCACGGGCTTTCTCGGAGGTCTGACGACCTTCTCGACCTTTTCGGCTGAAGCCTTCTCGCTCATCACGTCGGGCGCCTTCATCAGGGCCGGCGTGCACATGGCCTCGCATTTGCTGCTGAGCCTGACGGGCACTTGGGCGGGCTGGACGGCCGTCCGCTCGCTCTGAGCACGGGAAGGCAGCCTGAACGCTCACGGCCCCGCCGGTCTTGCACCAGACGGGGTCGTTTCATTTCGGCTCTCCGAGAGTCTTGACGCCGGACAAACTCTGTAGCAACTTCAATGTCCAGGCATCTTGAAATGTCCTGCTCTATCCCCATATAGGTAGGGACATCAGATGAGAATCCCGTGATCGCAGGCAGAGTCAATGCGGTCCCATGCAGGGGTTTTCGAAGGAACAAGAACATGCGTCAAGACAAGTTAACGACTAAATTCCAGGAAGCGTTGGGCGAGGCCCAGTCGCTCGCGCTTGCTCATGACAACCAGGTCATCGAGCCTGTGCACATTCTGGCGGCTGTGCTCGCCGACGGTGAAGGTTCGAGCAGGAGCCTTCTTGAACGTGCGGGCGTGAACGTCCAGAGCCTGACGCGCGAAGTGAACGCGGCCGTCGAGCGCCTGCCGAAGGTTTCGGGCACGGGCGGCGACGTGCAGATCTCGCGCGACCTCATGAACCTCCTCAACCTCACGGAGAAGGAGGCGATGAAGCGCGGCGACGAGTTCATCTCGACGGAAATGCTGCTTCTCGCCCTCACGGAGGACAGGAGCGAGGCGGGCCGTCTTGCGAAGAATGCAGGGCTGACTCGCGCTGCCATTGAAGCGGCGGTCGAAACCGTTCGCGGCGGCGACAAGGCCGACAATCCCGATGCGGAAAGCCAGCGCGAGGCGCTCAAGAAATACACGGTCGACCTGACCGAGCGCGCCCGTCAGGGCAAGCTTGATCCCGTGATCGGTCGTGACGACGAGATCCGCCGCACGATGCAGATCCTGCAGCGCAGGAGCAAGAACAACCCCGTCCTGATCGGCGAGCCCGGCGTGGGCAAGACGGCCGTGGTCGAGGGTCTGGCGCAGCGCATCGTCAACAACGAGGTGCCCGACAGCCTTCGCGGCAAGCGCATTCTCTCGCTCGACATGGCGGGCCTGATTGCGGGTGCGAAGTACCGCGGCGAGTTCGAGGAGCGTCTCAAGAAGCTTCTGAAGGAAGTGACGGCCGAGTCCGGCAGGATCATCCTCTTCATCGACGAGCTGCACACCGTGGTGGGTGCCGGCAAGACGGAAGGCTCGATGGATGCGGGCAACATGCTCAAGCCCGCGCTCTCGCGCGGCGAGCTGCACGTGATCGGCGCGACCACTCTTGACGAGTACCGCAAGTACGTCGAGAAGGATGCCGCCCTCGAGCGCCGCTTCCAGAAGGTGTTGGTCGACGAACCGAGCGTCGAGGACACGATCGCCATTCTGCGCGGCCTGCAGGAACGCTATGAGGCGCATCATGGCGTCGAGATCACCGACCCAGCCATCGTGGCCGCGGCCGAACTTTCGCACCGCTACATCACCGACCGCTTCCTGCCCGACAAGGCCATCGATCTGATCGACGAGGCCGCGGCCCGCGTGAAGATGGAGATCGATTCCAAGCCCGAGGCTCTCGACAAGCTTGACCGCCGCCTGATCCAGCTCAAGATCGAGCGCGAGGCCATGAAGAAGGAGACCGACGACGCCTCGAAGAAGCGTCTGCAGGCGATTGAGGACGAGATCGACAAGCTCTCCCGCGAGTATGCCGACCTTGAGGAGGTCTGGAAGAAGGAGAAGAGCGAGGCGCTCGGCGCCAAGAGCGTCCGCGACGAGATCGACCGCACGCGTCACCAGATGGAGGAGTACCGTCGCACGGCCCAGTACGAAAAGCTCGCCGAGCTTCAGTACGCCGTTCTGCCCAAGCTTGAGGAACGCCTGAAGAAGGCCGAGAAGGCCGAAGCGGGCGATGCGCCCAAGCCGAAGCTTCTCAGAACCACCGTGGGTGCCGAGGAAATCGCCGAAGTCGTCAGTCGCGCAACGGGCATTCCCGTCGCGAAGATGATGGAGGGCGAGCGCCAGAAGCTCCTGCACATGAAGGATGCGCTCGAGGAGCGCGTCGTGGGGCAGGACGAAGCCGTCAAGCGCGTGGCCGAGACGATTCTGAGAAGCCGTGCAGGGCTTTCGGATCCGAACCGTCCTTACGGCAGCTTCCTCTTCCTCGGCCCGACGGGCGTCGGCAAGACCGAGCTCACGAAGGCGCTCGCGCAGTTCCTCTTCGACACGGAGGATGCGCTCGTGCGCATCGACATGAGCGAGTTCATGGAAAAGCACAGCGTCGCCCGCCTGATCGGCGCGCCTCCGGGATACGTGGGTTACGAGGAAGGCGGCTACCTGACGGAGGCCGTCCGCCGTCATCCCTACAGCGTGATTCTTCTTGACGAAGTCGAGAAGGCTCATCCCGATGTCTTCAACGTCCTGCTGCAGGTGCTTGACGACGGCCGCATGACCGACGGCCAGGGCCGCACGGTGGACTTCAAGAACACCGTGATCGTCATGACCTCGAATCTGGGCTCCTCCGAGATTCAGGAGATGATCGGCGAGTCGAGGGAGAGCGTGAAGAATGCCGTGATGACCGAGGTGCGGGAGCACTTCCGTCCGGAGTTCATCAACCGCATCGACGAGATCGTGATCTTCAACTCGCTCGGCAGCGAGGCCATCCGTCGCATCGCCGCGATCCAGCTCAAGAGCCTGCAGGCCCGCGTGGCCGCCCAGGACGTGACGCTCGAGGTGACCGACGAGGCCATGGCGGAACTCGCCGAAGTGGGCTTCGATCCGCATTACGGCGCACGTCCGCTCAAGCGCGCGATCCAGGACCACATCGAGAATCGTCTTGCGATGGTCATGCTCGAGGGTTCCGCAGGTCCCGGCGACACGATCCGCGTGGGCGCGAAGGACGGCAGGTTCACGTTCGACGTGGAGAAGGCCGCTCAGTGACGCTGAGGTGCTCGGATCCGTCCGACTCGTGAGCTGCTCATGACGAAAGGGGCTTCGCCGGCAACGGCGAAGCCCCTTCGCAGTGTGTGCGTCGCGATGCGCAATGAGGCAGCTGCATGAGGGGAGTGAGCGTGTCCTTGCCCGAGGAGGCCTCACGGACATCGCCCCAACAGGGCGATGGAGTAAAGCTTGCCGTGAGAAGTCAGCAGAGGCCATGGTGCCAAGCAGGAGGGTGCTCGGGTTGGCAATACATGGTCAGCTCCATGTTTGCAAGTGCAGGGGGAGGGGTTTCGTGAAAAAGACGGTCTCGCGCAGGAAGCGCAGGGCCGTCTTTTTGCATGTGCCGCGCGTCAGTTGAGGAAGTGTGCGGGCATGACGGGGGCGAAGTTTGGGTTGAGCGGCATGGAGACGCCGCGGGCGTTCACGTAGATGCGGCCGCCTTCGTCCTCGTATTCATAGTAGCGAGGCTCTTCGTGGATGACGACGTCGGTGAGGCCGAACATGTTGAAGAAGCGTTCGAAGTTGGTGGCGTATGTGTTGAGGTCGACGCCCGTGTCCTGGAAGGAGATGCAGTCGCCCGAGAAGGGCTGGTCGCGGGAGGTCTCCATGGAGAGTGCAATGCGGATTTCGGAGGCGTAGATCTTGGCCGCGTCGGGACGCGAGCAGAAGATGGCGATCGAGGCGCAGAATTGGTCGGGCTCGCAATCCGCCGTCTGCACGGCATTTGTAAGGAGCGGGTAGATGCGGAAGGGCGAGAGCTGCTGCTCGAAGAAGTCGAGTCCCTTGACGAGGGGCATGGGTTCCGTGAAGATCGTCTGGCAGGACGCGATGTTGGACTTGAGGGCCTCCTGCATGTCGAACGCAAACGGATTCTTGAGGATCTGGTTGGGATCGAAGTGGCCGCTGACGCAGAACTCGGGGTGGCGCGTGGTGTCCCACCAGCGGTAGGGATGCACGACGGCGAGCTCGCCCGCAGGCACGGTTACGGTGATGACGAGGTGGCGCAGGTAGAGGCCGTAGATGCGTTCGTTCTCAAGCGCGGCGATGGGGTCATCCTCGCCTTCGGGTACGTCGAGGTGTTCCTTGGTGTAGAGGGTTCCCTTGCATTCGGCCATCGCACGCGTGAGCCTGCCCGCCGTCTCGGTATCGTTGGCGGGCCCTTGGTTGCTGCGGAGCATTTCATGGAAGATCGTGATCTTGGCCTTCGGGTTGATGTAGTGCTTCTTGAGGATCTCGACAACCTTGTCGGCGGTTTCCTGCGAGAGCGTGACGTTGGGGCAGGCGGTCTTGAAGAACGTGCTCATCATCAGGCCGACCATCAGCATCGATGTGGACTCGGTCGGGGTCTTGTATTCGTACTTCACCTCGGAGAGCATGCCGTAGAAGTTCCCGCGGGCCTCGTTGGCGACGGAAGGATGCTGGGCCTCGATCTTGTCGAAGACTTCGTTGGCCATGATGTAGAAGTCGTCGGAGAGCGGCTTCTCGAGGATCGTGCGCAGACGCTGCTCGAGGATGTCACGGTCGGCGAGGGTCGTATAGGCCGTCAGGCGGTTGAGGATGAAGCTGAGTTCGCGGCGCTGGGCCGCAAGATGTGAAGAGCGTGCCATGAATGAAGGTCATGCGGCAGCCGGTTGCGGGCGCCGCGGAAAGCGGGATGGGGACGGCCGCTGCGGCGGCTTCCCCGAAAAGCGTTGTGCAGGAGATTCTAACGGATTTGGCCTGCACGGACTGCATTCGGGTCGGATGTGAAAAGAGGAGCGCGAGGCTCCTCTTTTCAATCGTGGCAGGCCTGAAGCGGTCAGGCGGGATTGCGCACGGCGGCCTGGACTTCGTCGAAGGTCTTCGCGATGCTCTTGGAGGGAGCCTTGTCGAGAAGGCTCACGACGACGATGGCGATGAGGGCGAAGACGAAGCCCGGAAGGATTTCGTAGAGGCCGAGCCAGGCGTAGTGGTTCCAGACGAGGACCGTGACGGCGCCGGTGATCATGCCCGCGAGCGCGCCGTTGCGCGTCATGCGGCGCCACCAGAGCGACATGATGATGACGGGGCCGAAGGCCGCGCCGAAGCCCGCCCAGGCGTAGGAGACGAGGGAGAGCACGAGGCTGTTGGGGTCGCGGGCGAGCCAGACGGCGACGACCGAGACGAGGAGCACCATGCTGCGGCCGAACCAGACGAGTTCGCGCTGGGAGGCGTTGCGGCGGATGAACGTGCGGTAGAAGTCCTCGGTGAGAGTCGACGAGCACACGAGCAGCTGGCAGGAGAGCGTGGACATGACGGCCGCGAGAATGGCGGACATTAGGATGCCGGCGATCCAGGGATTGAAGAGAAGGCCCGAGAGGACGATGAAGACGCGCTCGTGGTTCTGTTCGACGAGGGAGGCGACGTCGCGGTGCTCGGCGAAGAAGGCCGCGCCGAAGAAGCCGACGGCGACGGCGCCCGAGAGGCAGAAGCTCATCCAGAGGGTGGCGACGCGGCGGGCGTTCGGGATCACCTTGATGGAGCGGGTGGCCATGAAGCGCACGAGGATGTGCGGCTGGCCGAAGTAGCCCAGACCCCAGGCGAGAAGGCTGACGATGCCCACGAGGGTGTGGCCCTCGAGGATGTTGAGCATCTTGATGTCGACGCTCGCGACGCACTCGGTGGCGGCGGTGAAGCCGCCGAGGTCGTACATGACGGCGATCGGCGTCACGATCAGGGCGAGGCACATGAGGAGAGCCTGAATCGTGTCGGTCCAGGAGACGGCGAGGAAGCCGCCCACGAAGACGTAGCAGATCGTGGCGGCGGCGCCCAGAATGAGGGCCGTCTCATAGGACATGCTGAAGGTGTTCTCGAAGAGGCGGGCGCCCGCGACCACGCCCGAGGCGCAGTAGATCGTGAAGAAGAGCAGGATCACGACGGCGGCGATGATGCGCAGCAGGTTTTGCTTGTCCTCGAAGCGGTGAGAGAAGTAGTCGGGGAGCGTGAGCGCGTTGTGGGTCTTCTCCGTGTAGACGCGCAGGCGGGAGGCGACGACGCACCAGTTGATGTAGGAGCCGAGGACGAGGCCGATGCCGATCCACGACTGGGAGATGCCGGCGAGGTAGACGGCGCCGGGGAGGCCCATCAGAAGCCAGCCGGACATGTCGGAGGCGCCGACCGAAAGGGCCGTCACGAAGCCGCCGAGGCTACGTCCGCCGAGAATGTAGTCGCCGTAGCTGCGGGTGTGATAGTAGGCGTAGAAGCCGACGCACACCATGACGAGCAGATAGCCGACGAAGGTGATCGCAGTGGGATTGCTGAACATAAGGGGGACCCTTTCTTATATTGATTGTTCGCCGGGCGGGGGCGCGGCGGGCGCGTCATCGAGAAGGGGGCCTGGCAGGGTGAAGAAAACGGGCGCAAAAAAAAAAGCGCGGCCTGGCCGCCGGATGACCGAAGACTTGTGTTCGGGTATTCAAGTATACGGACGCGAACGCCTTCTGTCCCACTGAACGGGAGAAAAGGTGAAGGACTAAGGCAAGATGCCTAGGCGAAACTACCCGCCGATGTAGCTCATTTCGATCTTCGCGCGCTCGGGCGCGAGACCGAGCGAACGGAGCTCGGAGTAGTGGTTGTCGCGGGCGGACCAGATTCGGCCGAGCGCTTGCTCGATCTCGAAGTCGGTGGCGCCGCCGCGGAGCATCGTGCGGATGTCGTAGCCCTCGGTCGCGAAGAGGCAGAGGTAGAGGCGCCCGTCCATGCTCAGGCGCGCGCGGGAGCATTCGCCGCAGAAGGCCTGGGTGACGGAGGAGATGCAGCCGAATTCGCCAGCGCCGTCCAGATAGCGCCAGCGGGAGGCGGTTTCACCCGGATAGTTGGCGCCGACGGGCTCGACGGGCCACTTTGCGCGGATCATCCCGACCACCTCCGCGGAGGGAACGACGTCGGTCATGCGCCAGCCGTTGGAGGTGCCCACGTCCATGTACTCGATGAAGCGGGGGATGATGCCCGTGTGGCGGAAGTGTTCGCAGATGCGGACGATTTCGGACTCGTTCACGCCGCGCTTGACGACGGTGTTGATCTTGACGCGAAAGCCCATGTCGGCCGCAAGCCTGATGTTGTCGAGCACTTTGGCGGCGGGAAAGCCCACGTCGTTAAAGCCCTGGAAGATGCCTTCGTCGAGCGCGTCGAGGCTGATCGTGACGCGGTCGAGGCCCGCGTCGCGCAGGGCCTGCGCCTTCTTGTGAAGGATGGAGGCGTTCGTCGTGAGCGCGATGTCGATGTCGCGGCCGTCGGGCGTCCTGAGCCTGCGCAGTTCTGCGACAAGTTCCTCGAGGCCCTTTCTGAGCAGGGGCTCGCCGCCCGTGAGGCGCAACTTCTCGACGCCGTTGGCGACCACGATGCGCGCGATGCGCAGGATTTCCTCGAAGGTGAGGAGCTCGGTGTGGGCGAGAAAGGCGTGGGGATTGCTGAACTTCTCCTTGGGCATGCAGTAGCGGCAGCGGAAGTTGCAGTGGTCGGTCACCGAGATGCGCAGGTCCCTCAGGGGGCGTCCGCGGGTGTCGGTCCAGTGGCCTACCGAGCGTCGCACGGCGCCTGTCTGCGGAATCGGAAGACTGCGCACGGGGGCGGGATTCGTAGCGATGGGAATGACCTCGGCCATGACGGTGGACCTCTGTGGAACGTTTCTGCGGGAGTCGTTTCGGGGAAATTGAATGATTATAGAGGCAGCGTGTCGGCGTGGACTGCGAGCGACCTGTAGAAGGCGTAGCGCGCCTCGTCGACCTCGCCCGCCTCGACGGCGGCCTTGACGCCGCAGCCGGGCTCCTCGAGGTGCCGGCAGTTGAAGAAACGGCAGCCCGAGACGTGCGCTGCGATGTCGGGCATGGCGCGCAGGATGTCGTTGAGCGAGAGGTGTGCGAGGCCGAACTCCTGGAAGCCCGGGGTGTCGATGACGCTGCCTTGCCAGTCGTCGTCCTTGGCGTCGTACCAGCGGGCGGCGGTGGTCGTCTGCTTGCCGAGGTTGAGGGCCACGGAGAATTCGCGCGTGGCGGCCTGGGCGTGCGGGACGAGAAGGTTGAGGATCGTGGACTTGCCCATGCCCGACTGGCCGACGAGGAGCGAGGCTCGGCCTTCGAGACGCTCGATGAGGCGGGCGCGGGTCGCCTCGGGCTCGCCCGTGGCGGAGACCGTGATGACGTCGTGGCCGATCGACTCGAGAAGGCGTACGGCGGCCGCAGCCTCCTCGGCGCCTTCGGCAAGTTCGGCCTTGTTGCGGATGACGAGCGTGGGGATGCCTGCCTGATGGGCGGCGAGAAGCGCCCTCCAGATGAACCAGGGGTTGAAGGTCGGGCGGGACGCGAAGACGATGCAGACGAGGTCGATGTTGGCGGCGAGCGACTTGATGCGCCATTCGTCGGAGCGGTAGAGAAGGTTTCGGCGCTCTCGGATCGACTCGATGGCGGAGACGCCCGAGACCGGTTCGGTGCACTCGACGACGTCGCCCACAACGACGTCGCCCTTCTTGCCGCGGCGGTGGGCTTCAAGCACGGCGCCGTCCTCCGTCGTCACGAAGTAGTGGCGGCCGTGGCCTGCGGTGACGCGGCCTGTGATGAGGGGGCCGGCAGCTTCGGCGGTCGGACGGTGCTTGCGGGACGGAGTTTTGGCCATGGGACAGTAGCTGAGGTTCGTGAGCGGACGTGAGCCGCGAAGAAAGGTTGCTGGTGAGGTAGTTTAGTCCGCTTCGGGCGCTCGGGGCTCGGCGGGCTTCGGAAAGAGGTGCTCGAGCCGGCCGCCGGGCGCCGACAGGCGCTTGAGGCGCTGCAGGTTCGCAACGCGCATGCCGGGGTGCGGACGCTTGTAGTGAAAGAGCGAATAGACGAGGGACGGCGAGAGAGATGTCGTCGTGTCCTTGTGCAGCTTCACGAGGGCGCTGATCATCGGGTCGAGTCCCGCGATGCGCGCGGCGTGCAGGTCCGCGTCGTACTGCATGAGGCGTGCGGCGAGGTTGAGCAGGGGCGAGAGCGGGTAGAGAAGCATGGGGAAGACGACGAGCGCGACCGCGCAGACGCTGCCCGCATGGGTGCCGGGCATGTCGAGCGTGAGCATCGGCGAATAGTTGAAACCCTCGAAGAACTGGACGTGCGTGGCGCCCCAGCCCGCGAGCCAGCAGAAGATGTAGGAGACGGCGACGTTGATGAGGAGGCGGAGCACGCCGTGGAAGTGGCGCACGTGTGCGGCCTCGTGGGCGGCGAGCGCGACGATCTCGTCCTTCCTGAGCTGGTGCGCGACGTGCGCGAAGACGATGACGCGGCGCCTGAGGCCCCAGCCCGAGAGCACGATGTTGGAGTGGTCCCAGGAGGCGGGGCGGGTCATGACGACCATTTCGGTCATGGTGATGCCCTGACGGTGCAGGCTCTCCCGAACGGCCTCGCGGGTTTCGGCGTTCGCATAGGGGCGGCTCCGGCGCTTCCAGAAGACGCCGTAGACGCTCGAGAGCTTCCAGCGCCAGAGGAGATAGACGAGCCAGATGCCCCATGCGAGCTTCCACCAGTCGCCGCCCGCGTATTCGAAGATGGTGAGAAGCGCGGCGGAGACGGGCATGAAGACGAGCCAGCCCCAGAGGGCCTCTGAAAGGGTGCGCGAGAGCCAGCGCATGCGCGGCTCGCGCATGTAGCCGTAGCGTTCCTTGACGCGGTAGCGGGCCCACCATCCGAAGGGAAGCTCGATGAGGAGCATGAGGAGGACGATCAGGCTGATGAGGACCCAGTCGGCGGGAATGCCCGGACCCATGATCGTCTCGATGACGGCCGTGAAGACGTTGAGGCCGTTGCCGAACGTCATGAAGAGCGCGAAGCCCGCGCCCACCACGGTGAGCAGAAGGTTCGCTTGGGCGAGTTCGCCCGTGTAGTCCGCCGCCTTTCGAATGCCCGCGAGCGTGAGCTTTTTCTCGAAGCCCTCGGGCACGCGTCCGCACGACTTCTCGGCCGCGCGGGTCTGCAGGATCGTGACCGCGCACTCGAGCGTCACGTATAGCGCAAGGATGCTGACGAAGGTGTGCTCGATGAAGGTGGCGTGCAGGGACATGGGACGGACTGCGCGGACGGGCGTGATGAAAGGGACGATAATCCTATATTATGGCGGATCGGCGCCCCCGCAGGAAAGACGCGGGGGGCGGAGCGCCTCTGCTCGAACCTCTTTTGGACAAACGACTACCCATGACGAACGACATTGAACGAGATCCCGCGTATTCGGACGACAACCTGATCTGGATCGACATGGAGATGACCGGGCTTCAGCCCGAGGTGAATCGCGTGATCGAGGTCGCGGCGATCATCACCGACAAGAATCTGAACATCCTGCACAAGGGCCCCGTGGTTGCCGTGCATCAGAGCGACGAGGTCCTCGACGGCATGGACGCCTGGAACACCGACACGCACACCCGCTCCGGACTCGTGGCCCGCGTGAAGGAAAGCACGATCGACGAGGCCGAGTGCGAGAAGATCTTCCTCGAGACCTTCCGCCGCTTCGTGCCGCAGGGCAAGAGCCCGATGTGCGGCAACACGATCGGCCAGGACCGCCGCTTCATGGCGCGCTGGCTCCCGAACCTCGAGGAGTACTTCCACTACCGCTACCTCGACGTCTCGACCCTCAAGGAGCTCACCCGCCGCTGGGCTCCCGAAAAGACGCGCAACATCCAGAAGGCCACGAAGCACCAGGCCCTCTCCGACATCGAGGAAAGCATCGAGGAGCTTCAGTACTACCGCCGCGAGATCCTGAAGATCTGACGGACGGACCTCATCTGAATTGACGAAGACGGCTGTCTCCCTTGCGGGGGACGGCCGTTTTTCTTTGATTTTTTTCATTTCAAACGCTGCGCAGGGAGGACTTCCCGAGTGCAGTGTCTGCGCACGAAAGGGGTTGATAAGGGGTGATTCCTATACCGAAAAGGGTAGTGGATCTGTAAGGGGTAGTCTGGTTTATCTAAAAGATCAACAAAAGTCGATGCGAAAGGATTAGGTGGTAGTAGTTAGGGGTATGCTTTAAACAACAGGACGCCGAGACCGGGCGTCAGCTGAAAGCCATTTGCAAAGCGCTCGAAACGCCTGCGCAAGAATTAAAAAGGAGAAGCATCATGTTCGGATTTTTCGAAAAGAAGGAAGCCCACGTTGATGAAGTCAAGGCCCCGGCCTTCGTCGAATGGAAGGGCTGGCGCAAGTTCAAGGTGATGAACCGCAAGCAAGAATGCGTCGACACGACCACCTTCACGCTGATGCCCGCCGACGAGCAGCCGCTTCCCGCCTTCCGCGCCGGCCAGGGCGTGGCGCTTCGCCTCGAGGGTTTTGAGCCGCGCGCCTACACGCTTTGCAGCACGCCCGACGAAGGCTGCTACCGCATCACCATCAAGGTGCTCGACAACGACCGCGGCGCCCTTTCCGCCCAGCTCGCCCAGTGCCTGCACGTCGGCGACGAGATCGAGGTTTCCGAACCCGCTGGCGGCTTCGTTCTTGACGACCGTGAAACTCCCGTCGTGATGATCGCCGAAGGCATCGGCATCACCCCGATGGTCGCGATGCTCTCCGAGATCGCCACCGACCACCCACTGCGCCGCGTGCATCTCATCTACTCCACGAAGAACGGCGAGCACTTCCCGCTTCAGGAGGAGACGAAGAACCTCATCAAGCTTATTCCCGACAGCGGCATGGCCGTGGGCTACACCGAACCGCGCCTTGACGAACACGTCGGCCAGGACTACCAGTTCACGGGCAAGCTGATGCCCGCCACGCTGCGTCACGCCTGCATGGACGCCGAAAGCGACGTCTATCTCTGCGGCTCCGAAATCTTCGTCGAGTACGTGCGCAACATCATCCTGCAGTACCGCACGATTCCCGCCGATCACATCCACACCCAGGTGTTCGTGCGCACCCGCTGATCTGAACGGAATTGATAATCCCCTCCCAATCGATTGGAAGGGGATTCTGGGGGGGGCGTAACCCCCCATTCTAGTCCCTACCCAATTCGGGCAGTAGCGGGCTGCATCAAACAGCCCTCATCGGTTTCGTCTAGCTTTTTCAAGCTTCTGAAAGCGGACGGAACGTTTGACCGTCGGATTCCTGCTTGGTCATGACGTTCATGAAGGAGTCGTGCAGATGCTTGATCTCCTCGCACGAATTTCCTTCACGAGTCTCGTGAGTTCCTCGCCGTGACGATCACGTTGGGAGGAGCTGCGGCGATGAGCGCAAGGAAGCGGGGGCGGCGAGAGAGGTGTTCCGGTTGCAGTCGTCTGCCGTGCCGAGGATCCCGCGGGAAGGTGAAGGATGGGCAGGCGCGGACACGCAGGAAGGTCCTTCGCAGTCTCTGGGGGCGGGAGCGGGAGGAGATGAGGTGCGTGGAGCAGGGGGCTGCGGGTCGGGCGGGCGGCGCTGCAGGACGAGAGGCGAGAGACGGGGAGAAAGAGGGAAATGAAAAGGGCCGCACCTTTCGGAACGGCCCTTCTTGTCTCTGTCATGAAGCTCTCGGAGAGGACTTCAGGCTCTGATGAATTAGACCATCAGGAGAGCGCAGGCGACGACAGCGACGATACACGGAACGGCGGTGCGCTTGATGACTTCGATCGGGGAGACCATGGCGATACCGGACACGAGAATCGTCACGCCGGCGAGCGGGGACATCGTGCGGCCGAGAGCGCCGGTCAGGAAGGCGAGACCGCCAAGACCCGGGATGGTCATGCCGAAGGATTCGGCGTGCGGGGTCACAGCTTCGTTGAAGGCCTGGGTGGCAGCGTCGCCGGAACCGGTGATGACGCCCATGATCCACGGACCGAGGGAGCCGCCCCAACGGGCGAATTCGTTGGAGTCCTTAAGGGCGGCGACGGCGGCGTCAATGAGACCCGTGGCGCGGAGACCGGCGGCGAACACGCCGGCGGCGATGATGATGCCCATCACGTCGGCATAGCCCTTGCCCATGCCGCTGAAGAATTCCTTCGTGAGCTGCTGCGGGTTGGCGCGGGCGATGACGAGAGCGGCGATGGCGCCGATCAGCATGGCCTGGGCAACGCCCATCTTGATGGCCGGAAGGCAGGTGTTGCCGAGCACGAGGATGGCAATGGGCACGAACGGAACGATGGCCTTGAGCGGGGACGGAACGAAGTCCATCTTCTGGAGCTTGGATTCGTCGACCTGGGCGTTCTTGTCACCCTTGTGGTCGCCGAGGATGAAGGCGACGAGAGCAATGCCGACGATGAGGATGGCGCCGCACATCAGGGAGAACGTGGAGTGATAGGCGATGAAGTCCATTTCAGACATCTTGGCCATGTTGGCGACGAAGACGTTGTGGGACGTGCCCGGAGAGAGGTACGAACCGATCGTGCCGCCGAGAACGGCAGCAGCGGCGGCGGCCGGTTTGATGCCGGCGCGGAGCATCACCGGAATGAGCGTCGAACCGACGGCGGCAGCGCAGCCGGCGGCAGACGGAATGGCGATGTTGATGAAGAACGTGATCGTCGTGCAGACCGGCAGCAGGAAGATGCCGAGGCCGCGGATCGGGGAGGCGAGGTAGTGAACGAGAGAACGGTCACACTGCGTGTAGGAAGCCACGAAGGCAAAGCCCATCGAGCCGCAGATTGCCATGATGAGGGACTTGTTCGTCATGGACTTGCCCATGGCGTCAAGACCGTACATCGGGTCAAGACTAATGCAGCAGAGGAAGAGACCGGCGGCAAGAAGCACCAGTCGCGTTTCATAGCGCTTGATCAGGGCCCAGACCGTAACGAGCGTCACGGCAATGGCGACCCAGCTTTGAATCGACATAAGAAACTCCAAATCCTTTGGTTGTTGAGTGTTTTTATGGGTAGGGCCGCTCTGTAACAGACTCCGCCTGAGGGCGGTCCTCCGAATACAGTTGCTAGTATGCCCTACTGTCAAGGATCGCGCCTGAAGGTTTTTACGTACTGCTTCAGGCAAAAAGGAGCTTCAAAAGGGCCTGATCGGGTCCTAAAAAAGGAGGTTGCAGTTCTGCAACCTCTTGATACGCAACACTTTCCGTAGTTATTCGGAGGTGTTTTCCTGATCAGATGGATTATCTAGGGAATTTCCCTTGGTTTGAGTGCTTTCGCGTTTCTCCCGCTTGATCGGACGCCTGCTTCTGCGGGGACGGTCGGGATCAAGCTTTGCGGCGAGGATCGGATTCTTGAGCCATGCCTGAAGCATGGAGAGGCCGACGGCGAGCAGGATCGGGCCGAGGATGAGGCCGAGGAAGCCGAAGGCGATCACGCCGCCGAAGACGCCCAGGAAGATGAGGGCGAGGGGCAGTGAGGAGCCGCGCGCGATGAGGATCGGCTTGAGGAAGTTGTCCACGCTCGAGACGGCGAGGAGCCCCCAGAGGACGAGGAAGACGGCCATGCCCGTTTCGCCCTGCGAGTAGAGCCAGATGGCGGACGGGCCCCAGACGAGGGGAGGTCCGATCGGGACGATCGAGAGGACGAAGACGAGTGTGCAGAGCATGAGGATGCCAGGCACGCCTGCGATCCAGAAGCCGATGCCTGCGACGACGGCCTGGCCGAGCGCGGTGCCCACGAGGCCGAAGACGACGGAACGGGTCGTGTTGACGAGGATCTTCGTGAGTTCGTTCGAGAGGTCGCCCGAGACGCGCTTCATCAGGGCCTGCACGCGGTCGGCGAACCAGGCGCCGTCGCGGTAGAAGAAGAACACGATGAAGGTGACGAGGGCGAGCTGCAGGAGGATGTTGCTCACGTTGACGGCTGCATTGAGAAGCGCGGCCGAGAGCGGCTCGAGGAGCTTCTGCATGGTGGTCGAGAGCGACGCGGGGTCGATCGCGAAGAGCAGCTGGTCGTGAAGCCAAGGGCCGATGCCCGGAATCTCGGAGATGGCGGGCGGAATCGTGAAGCCGCTGGCGATCCATTCGCGGATGACGGAGATGCCCTTGGGGATCTGCTGTGCGAGCGCGATGAGCAGGAAGCTCGACGGGATCAGCACGCCGATGATGAGCAGGAAGACCATCAGGAGCGCGGGCAGCGTCGTGGAGCCGCCCGCCGACGAACGGGCGCTCGCGAAGAGCGGCCATGTGACGACGGCGAGAATCGCCGCGATGACGATCGCGGTGAGGAACGGCTCGATGATGAAGTAGCAGCCGATCGAGACGGCCACGGCAAGTACGACGCGGATGAGCAGGTCGACGCGCTCGCTGAAGCTGAGCATGGAACGCAGCGTCTGCGGGCCGCGGTTGCGTTCGGCGGCGGGCGACTGGGCGTGGGGCTCAGGCTGGGCCGCCTGCGCGGACGGACCGGGCTCCGCGCCCGTTCGGGTGTCGGGTTGGGTCATGATGGCCTCGGCGGTGCGGCTCAGTCGGCGACGGGCGGCTCGTCAAGATAGAAGCAGCCGTTGAGCGTGGTGCTCTTGACCGCCTGGGCGAGCGTCTCGATCGCGCTCATGCGCGTGAAGCTCTTGCGCCAGACCATGATGACGCGGCGCGAGGGCGACGGGCTCTTGAACGGGATCGTCTTGATGCTGTTGACGTTCGAGCGCAGATAGGGCACGCAGGAGGCGGGCAGCACGGTAATGCCGAGCCCCTGGGCGACCATGTGGCAGATCGTCTGCAGCGAGGAGCCCTCGACCGTGCGCTGGACGTCGGCGATGCCGATGTTGGCGCGCACGAGGTCCGGGCAGATGCCGATGATCTGGTCGCGGAAGCAGTGGCCGGCGCCGAGCAGAAGCATCGTCTGGTCGCGCAGTTCCTGCGGACCGATGTAGTTGCGGTTGACCCACGGATGGTGGGACGGAACGGCGACGACGAAGCTTTCCTGATAGAGGGCCTGGGTCATGAAGCCCGTGTCGGAGATCGTGTCGGCCATGATGGCGACGTCGATGGCGCCCGTGCGCAGCTGGGAGATGAGCTCGGTGGTGTACGTCTCCTCAAGGTAGACGGGCATCTTCGGGGCGAGCGTGGAGAGCTTCACGATGAGCTCGGGCATGAGGTACGGGGCGACCGTGTAGATCATGCCGAGGCGGATCGGGCCGGCGAGCGGATCCTGACCGCGCTTGGCGATCTCGGAGATGAGACGGCTTTCCTCGAGCACCTTCTGGGCCTGCTCGATGATGGCGGCGCCCACGGGCGTGATCGAGATGTCGGGCGTGCGGCGCTCGAAGATCGAGACGCCGAGCTCTTCCTCGAGCTTCTTGATGGCGACGGAAAGGGAGGGCTGACTCACGAAGCAGGATTCGGCGGCGCGGCCGAAGTGCCTTTCACGGGCCACCGCGATGACGTACTTGAGTTCGGTGAGAGTCATGATCAGGGATCCTTGTTTGTGGATTGTATGAATATGGTAGTGCGGTTGCGGGACGTTTCGCAAAGGGCTCATGCGGCTAGGAATTCGCCAGCCGTCTTGAACCAGCGGGCCGCGTGCCTGAGGGCCGCATCCCTGTCCTTTTCGAGCCAGGCATCGGCCGTGCGGCGTGCGGCGGCAAGGAGCGCCTCGTCGCGATCGAGATCCGCAAAGCGTAGGAGCGGCGTGCCCGACTGGCGTTCGCCGAGGAATTCTCCGGGGCCGCGCATCTCGAGGTCGCGCCTCGCGATCTCGAAGCCGTCGGTCGTGTCCCTGATCGCCTTGAGGCGCTCCCATCCCGCGGGCGAGATGTCCTCGCCGAAAAGCAGGATGCAGGCGCTCTGGGTGGCGCCGCGGCCGACGCGGCCGCGAAGCTGGTGGAGTTGCGCGAGGCCGAAGCGCTCTGCGTGCTCGATCACCATCAGGGTTGCATTGGGAACGTCGACGCCCACCTCGATGACGGTGGTGGCGACGAGAATCTGGGTGAGGCCCGAGACGAAGTCCTGCATGACGGCATCCTTCTCGGCAGCGGGCATCGCACCGTGCACGAGGCCGACGGTGAGGTCGGGCAGGCGCTGCTGAAGGTCGTCGCGGCAGACGGTCGCGGGTGTGAGGTCGAGCTTGTCGCTTTCCTCGATGAGCGGACAGACCCAGTAGACCTGGCGGCCCTGCGCAACGACGCTCCTCACGACGGAAAGCACGTCGTCCTTGCGGGAGGTCTTCACGGTCTTGGTGACGACGGGCGTGCGGCCGGGCGGCAGCTCGTCGATGACCGAGACGTCGAGGTCCGCGAGGTAGCTCATGGCGAGCGTGCGCGGAATCGGGGTCGCGGAGAGCATCAGGAGGTGAGGGACGAGGGCGGACTCTGGGCGGGTGCGCAGCGCAAGTCGCTGGGCAACGCCGAAGCGGTGCTGCTCGTCGACGATCGCAAGCCCGAGGTTAGCGAATTTGACGCCTTCCTGAATGAGGGCGTGGGTGCCGATGACGATGCGTGCTTCGCCTGAGGCGACGGCCTCGAGCGCGGCATTCTTCTCCGCGGTCTTGAGGCGGCCCGTGAGCCAGGCGGTGCGGATGCCCAGAGGCTCGAGCCAGGCGGCGATCTTCCTGAAGTGCTGCTCGGCGAGGATCTCGGTGGGCGCCATGAGGGAGGCCTGATGACCCGAGGCCACGGCGCGCAGGGCGGCGAGCGCAGCTACGACGGTCTTGCCGCTGCCGACGTCGCCCTGAACGAGGCGGTGCATGGGACGGTTCGCGGCCAGATCGGCGAGGATCTCGTCCGTGACGCGGCGCTGGGCGTTCGTGAGGTTGAAGGGAAGCTGCGCAAGGAAGCAGCCGACCAGTTCGGCGTCGTCGCCCGCGAGCGGCGGGGCGGTGCGCTGAAAGGCCACGGCGCGCGATTCGCGCAGCGTGATCTGCTGGGCGAGGAGTTCGTCGAAGATGAGCCTGCGCCAGGCGGGGGCGGAGCGCTCCTGCAGACCGATGACGTCGGCGCCCGAGGGCGGCGTGTGGATGTAGGAGAGTGCTTCGCGAAGGCCGGGAAGGCCGAACTTCGTCCTGACCGCCTCGGGCACGAGGTCCGTGAGGTCCAGATCGAGCAGTGCGCGGTCGATGCGCTTGCGAAGCCATCGCTGCTGGATGCCTTCGCCTGCGGGGTAGACGGGCGTGAGCGCCTTGGGCAGTTCGGTCTCGGCAGCCTTGCCGGACTTGATGCGCGGATGCACCATCTCGAGCCCGCCGTAGTAGCCCTCGCGCGGCTCGCCGTAGAGGCGCACGGTGCTGCCGACGGCAAGCTGCTTCTGGATGGACGGGAAGTAGTGGAGGAAGCGGATCGTGATGCTGCCCGTCGAATCCTCGACGACGGCCTGAAGCTGCTGACCGCGGCCCGTGCGCACGAAGCGCTGGTCTGCGACGCGGCCCTCGATCTGGGCGTGCGTGTTCACGGCGAGCGAGCCGATGGGTGTGACGCTCGTCTCGTCCTCATAGCGAAGCGGGAGGTGAAGCGCAAAGTCCCAGTCGCGCACGAGCCCGAGCTTCTCGAGCCTGACGTCAAGGGGCGCGAGCTTCTCCTGACGGATGACGCCCGAGGCGCGCTCCTGCTGTTTCGGGGCGGCGGCCATGTTCTGCATATATACAAAGATGGGGGATTGCCTTACGGAATCGTCACCACGGCTTCGATCTCGACGCGGGCGGCCTTGGGAAGTGCGGCGACCGCGAAGCAGGAGCGGGCGGGATAGGGCTCGGACATGACTTCGGTCATCACCTTGTTGACCACGGCGAACTCGTTGATGTCTGCAAGGAAGATCGTCATCTTGACGGTGTTGCCGAGCGTGGTGCCCGCTGCGGCACAGATCGCCTCGAGATTGGCGAAGGCCTGTCGAGCCTGAGCCTCGACTCCCTCGGCAAGTGCGCCCGTTGCGGGCACTAGACCAAGCTGGCCCGACGTGAAGAGGAAGCCCTCGGCGAGCGTCGCCTGACTGTAGGCGCCGATGGCGGCGGGGGCGTTGTCGGTGTGGACGGGATTGACGGGCATGGTGGGTATCCTCCGAAGTCGGTGCGCGCATGTCGGGCGCGTTGCGGCGAAATCCGCTGAATGCCTATATTCTATCGGAAAATTTTGCATGATAGGGGGTGATTCTATCGGATTTGTTAAGGAACACTATAAAGCCTATGAGGAGGAAAAGTGAGTATAAATACGCAGAATTCCCTAGGTGAGACGGCCTACAACGAGATTAACATTTAAGGCATTTTAGGGGTTAACGTGTATTACTTGAGTGGTAGTACCTTGGGATAGGTTGGCGCGCAGTCCTAGGTAGGAGCCCGTTCGGGGGGCGCCGGAGGGCGGATCGGGCGAATGCTTGGGGAATCAGGAGAAGCGGGGCGATCAGAGATTTGAGGACCCTTGACTGAATCGTAAGAAAAAAAACAGAAACCTAGGGTTACCCCGAATGTTTCTGAGGTGGTAGTAGTAATAAACTGCACGTGACTTAAGAAAAGCCGCCTTGGGTGTTTTGCCTAGTTCGAAAGAATCGATGCTGACACGGGTGACCGTAGAAATACGTAGCTTTTCGAGAAGGCAGATCGTAAAGATTGGGCAAAGTTTGACGCAGACGTCATCCTCCCGACTTTCCCGCTACCCGATTTCGGCAAAACTGATATAAGGAATGCGGAGAAAGAAAGCGTTACTTTCTTGCTTCAAAGTCCGCCTCTTGAACGACTGCCGCAAGGTCGTGAAGAGGCCAGTTCAACTGAGTCGCACCAGGAGAACGGCGATTCAGGTGAATTGACGGAATCTGACCCCGTGCCGGGCAGGGCGGAACCCCAGTTTCGCTCCCGGCACATCGTCTTTGGATCTAGGAGACCATTGGAAATGAAAATTATCTACACCGACGTGCTCGTGATCGGTGGCGGTCTTGCCGGTCTGCGTATGGCCGTTGCTGCCAAGCGCCGTGGGCATGACTCGATCGTCCTGTCGCTGGTTCCGCCGAAGCGCAGCCATTCCAAGGCTGCTCAGGGCGGCATGCAGGCTTCGCTCGGCAACGTCATCAAGGGCGTCGGCGACAACGAAGACGTCCACTTCGGCGACACGGTCCGCGGCTCCGACTGGGGTGCTGACCAGGAAGTCGTCCGCATGTTCGTGAACACCTCCCCGAAGGCCGTGCGTGAGCTCGCTGCCTGGGGTGTGCCCTGGAGCCGCATCACCCCGGGTGATCGCCAGGTCATCATCAATGGTGAAAAGGTCACCATTACCGAACGCAAGGAAGCTGCCGGCCTCGTCGCCCAGCGTGACTTCGGCGGCACGAAGAAGTGGCGTACCTGCTACGTGTCCGACTGTACCGGTCACTCCATGCTCAACGCCGTTTCCGACCGCATCATCGCCGAACAGGTCCCGGTCATCGAACGCGTTGAAGCCCTCTCTCTGATTCACGACGGCAAGCGCTGCTACGGCGCCATCGTTCGCTGCCTCATCACGGGCGAACTCATGGCCTACGTGTCCAAGGCTACGGCCATCGCCACGGGCGGTGCCGGCCGTATCTATCGCGTGACGACGAACGCCGTCATCTGCGAAGGCACCGGCTACGACCTCGCTCTCGAAACGGGCGTCGCCTCCCTCGGCAACATGGAAGCCATCCAGTTCCACCCGACCGGCATCTTCCCCGCCGGCATTCTCGTCACGGAAGGTTGCCGTGGTGACGGCGGTCTGCTCCGCGACGTCGACGGCCACCGCTTCATGCCGGACGTCGAACCGGAAAAGAAGGAACTCGCCTCCCGCGACGTGGTTTCCCGCCGCATGGAAGAACGCATTGCCCAGGGCAAGGGTGTGAAGAGCCGCTTTGGCGAACACATCTGGCTCGACATCACGCTTCTTGGCGAACACCACATCAAGCACAAGCTGCGTGAAGTCTACGAAATCTGCCATTACTTCCTCGGCGTTGACCCGACGAAGGAATGGGTGCCCGTCCGTCCGGCTCAGCACTACACCATGGGTGGCGTGCGTACGAAGCCGACCGGCGAATCCCCGACGCTCAAGGGCCTCTTCGCTGCCGGCGAAGCCGCCTGCTGGGACATGCACGGCTTCAACCGCCTCGGCGGCAACTCCGTTGCTGAAACCGTCGTGGCCGGCATGATCGTCGGTGAATTCATCGCCGACTTCTGCGACAAGGCTGAAAACGGCATCGACATCCCGACGTCCCTCATCTACGGCGCTCTCGCCAAGGAAGAGGCTCGCCTGAAGTCCTTCATGAACAATGGCGGCTCTGAAAACGCCTATGAAATCCGCACCCGCATGCAGGAAATCATGACGACGAAGATCGGCATCTTCCGCAAGGGCGCTGACATGGAATCCGCCGTCGCTGAACTTGAAGAGCTCTACAAGCGCTCCTTCAAGGTGTCCGTCAAGGACGTGGTCGGCCCGAACCCCGAGCTCATCTACGCCTACCGTACCCAGAAGATGCTCCGCGTGGCCCTCTCCGTGGCCTACGGCGCTCTCAACCGCAAGGAATCCCGCGGCGCTCACTACCGCGAAGACTTCCCGGTTCGTAACGACATCGAATGGCTCAACCGTACGATCGCTACGTGGAAGGAAGGCGACACGCTGCCGACCCTCAACTACGAAAAGCTTGATATCAGCAAGATGGAACTTCCCCCGGGCTTCCGCGGCTACGGTGTGAAGAACTACATCGAAAATCCGGAATCGGCCAAGCGCCAGGCTGAAGTTGACGCTATCCGCGCCAAGATGGAAGCCGCCGGTGCCGACCGCTTCGCTATTCAGGACGCCCTCATGCCCTACCAGGATCTGCTGCCGAAGCGCCTCAAGGGCAAGAACGAACGCGTTGATGAACCGCTGAAAGACTAATTTTGGAGATTGACGTCAAAATGGCTGATATTCAACAGACCACCAACAAGCAGCACCGCATGCTCAAGATCAGCATCCTGCGCTTCAACCCGCAGGATCCTGAGAGCGTGCCGCACATGCAGACCTATGAGCTGGAAGAATCCGACTCGATGACGCTGTTCATTGCTCTCAATGAACTTCGCGACACCCAGGATCCGACGCTCCAGTTCGACTTCGTCTGCCGCGCCGGCATCTGCGGTTCCTGCGCCATGATGATCAACGGCAAGCCGGGTCTCGCCTGCCGTACGCTGACGCGTGACCTTCCGACGGAATTCACGCTCGCCCCGCTTCCCGCCTTCGAACTTATCGGCGACCTCTCGGTCAACACCGGCAAGTGGATGCGCAACATGTCCGAACGCATGGAAACGTGGGTTCACATGAAGGAAGAGGAAGTCGACCTTCGCAAGAAGGAAGTCCCGATGGACCCGCAGCTCGCCGAAGACATCTACGTTCTCGACCGCTGCGTGGAATGCGGCTGCTGTATCGCCGGTTGCGGTACGGTTCGCATCCGCCCGGACTTCGTCGGCGGCGTTGGCATCAACAAGATCGCCCGCTTCCGTCTCGACCCGCGCGACACGCGTAACGACGCCGACTACTACGATATCGTCGGTGACGAATCCGGCGTGTTCGGCTGCATGTCCCTCCTTGCCTGCCATGACTTCTGCCCGAAGGAACTTCCCCTGAAGACGCAGATCGCCTTCATCCGCCGCAAGATGGCTGAACAGGGCATGCGTGGTTACGACAAGGTTCTGCCGACCCAGAAAAAGGCTATTCCCATTAAGCCGGCTAGGCAGTAAAATGTAGGTCGTGAGAGGTGATCTTTTGGTTTGAGATCATTTGATCACCTCTTGCGGTTTCGACCCGTTTCCCGGGATCAGCGTTCAGGACCAAACATAACGCCCCGCGGGAAACACAAACGGTGAGGATCACCGGCAGAGAATTCTCTCTGTCTGGTCCGACCCGAATATTTGAGGAGCAAATAAAATGTCTCGTATTGAAAGCGACTTCCTTGGCGAACTCGAGATTCCGGATGAAGCCTACTACGGCGTCCAGACGATGCGTGGTAAGCACAACTTCAACATCACCGAAATGCCGATGTCCCAGGAACCGTTCTTCGCCATCGCCTACGGCTATGTGAAGAAGGCCTCCGTGATGACGAACAAGGAACTCGGCTGCATCCCGGCCGACGTCGCTGACGCCCTGATCTGGGCCTGCGATCAGATCATCGCTGGCAAGTACAACGACCAGTTCGTCACCGATTGGCTCCAGGGTGGCGCTGGCACGTCCACGAACATGAACTGCAACGAAGTGCTCTGCAACCTCGCTTGCGAACACCTCGGCCTCCCGAAGGGCGACAAGAAGGTCTCCCCGAACGACCACGCCAACTTCGGTCAGTCCACGAACGACTCCTACCCGACGGCCTTCCACCTGTCCCTGATCCTTCGCTCCAACGTCCTTCTCAAGGCTGTTGAAGACCTCGTCGCTTCCTTCTACAAGAAGGCTGAAGAAACCAAGGACGTTCTCAAGATGGGCCGTACCCACCTTCAGGACGCCGTTCCGATGTCCTTCGGTCAGGAATTCCACGGCTGGGGCTTCACCATCGCCGACGAAATCAAGACGATCAAGGAAGCTCAGGAACACCTCAAGGTTGTCAACCTCGGCGCTACCGCCATCGGCACGACCGTGACGACGCATCCGGAGTTCCCGGCCAAGGCTGTCAAGCACCTCGCTGAAATCACCGGCATCGACTTCCGCAACAGCGAAGACCTCATCGCTGCTACGTCCGACTGCGGCTCCTACGTTGCTCTCTCTTCCGCTGTGAAGAGCCTCGCCGTCAAGCTCACGAAGGTCTGCAACGACCTCCGTCTCCTCGCTTCCGGTCCGCGTACGGGTCTCTCCGAGCTCATCCTTCCGCAGCTCCAGCCGGGTTCCTCCATCATGCCGGGCAAGGTCAACCCCGTGATCCCGGAAGTCACCAACCAGGCTGCCTTCCTCGCCATTGGTCTCGACACGACGGTCATGCTCGCCTCTTCCGCCGGCCAGCTCGAACTGAACGTCATGGAACCGGTCATTACGTTCGCCCTCTACATGCAGATGAAGGTCATGACGAATGCCTGCAACCATCTGCGTGAAAAGTGCATCGACGGTATCGTCGTGAACGCCGAACACTGCAAGGATCTCGTCATGGGTTCCCTCGGCATCATCACGATCCTTAAGCCGCACTTCGGCTACAAGCCCTGCGCCAACATCGCTCGTGAAGGCTTCCTCACCGGCAAGTCCCTCCACCAGCTCGTTGTCGAAGAAAAGCAGATGCTTACCCAGGAACAGTGGGACAAGGTCTTCACGTACGAAAACCTCATCAACCCGAAGTTCGAAAAGTAAGATAATAAAGTCTGGATCCAGGCCGCTCTGAAAAAGGGTGGTCCCGGACAAAAAAAACGAAGCACTCCGGTTTGGGCTCCTGCCCAAGCCGGATTGCTTCGATTAACCAACCAAAGAAAAGAGAGGATTCAAAAGCGGCTCCCGCCGTTTTTGAAGCTAATATGGACTTCATCACCCTTCTCCAGTTCGTGGTCGTTCTCGCCGCGATCTTCCTCGGTGTCCGCCTTGGCGGCATCGGCATTGGCTACGTCGGCGGCGCCGGCGTTCTCGTCCTCGGCCTTGGCTTCGGCATGAAGCCGGGTAATGTGCCCTGGGACGTGATTCTCATCATCGCTTCCGTGATTGCCGCTATTGCTGCCATGCAGCTCGCCGGCGGTCTCGACTACCTCGTTCGCATCGCTGAACGCATCCTCCGTCGCAACCCGAAGCAGATCAACTATCTCGCTCCGGTCGTGACCTATGTGCTTACGCTCTTCGCCGGCACGGGCCACACCGCCTTCTCGATGATCCCGGTTATCGTTGAAGTCGCCAAGGAACAGAACATCCGTCCGGCTGTTCCGCTTTCCATCGCTGTGGTTGCCTCCCAGATCGCCATTACGGCCTCCCCGGTTTCCGCCGCTGTGATCTACATGTCCGGCGTGCTTGAAAAGTTCGGCTGGTCCTACCCCGCCCTGCTCGGCATCTGGATCGTCACGACGTTCGTCGGTTGCATGCTTACGGCCTTCATCATGACGCTCATCTCCAACATGGACCTGAGCTCCGACCCGGTCTACAAGGAACGCCTTGCCAAGGGTCTCGTCAAGGCCCCGAACGCTGCTGAAAAGAAGGAACTCCCGGCCGGCGCCAAGACGTCCGTCCTTATCTTCCTCCTCGGCGTTCTCTGCGTTGTCTTCTACGCCTCCGCCATCTCCCCGGCTGTTGGCCTGATCTCCCCGGTCGTTGTGCCGCGTGACGCCGCTATCTGGTGCTTCATGTTCATCATCGCCACGCTGATCTCCTTCTGCTGCAAGATCGACATCAACAAGATCGGTCAGTCTTCCGTCTTCCAGTCCGGCATGATCGCCTGCATCTGCGTGTTCGGCGTGGCTTGGCTCGGTGACACGTTCGTTTCCGGCCACTCCGCTGAAATCAAGGCCATGGCTGCTGACTCCGTTGCCCAGTATCCGGCTCTCCTCGCTGTGGTGTTCTTCATTGCCGCCATGCTCCTGTACTCCCAGGCTGCTACGGCCAAGGCCATCACCCCGGCCATCGTCGCCGCTCTCGGCATCACCGCTGCCAACCCGGGCGACTCCTACATGCTGGTCGCTTCCTTCGCCGCTGTGTCCGCCCTGTTCGTTCTCCCGACGTACCCGACCCTCCTCGGCGCCGTCCAGATGGACTACACGGGTTCCACCCGCATCGGCAAGTGGGTCTTCAACCACTCCTTCTTCATCCCGGGCGTCATCGCCATCGTCATTTCCGTCGCTCTCGGCTTCGTTGCCTGCAGCCTCTTCTAATGACTTCGGGATCTGCCGCTCAGCTTGCCTGATCGGCTGACAAAGAAAACACGGGCTCCAATCCTTCGGGATCGGGGCCCGTTTTTCATGGGCGGTTCGTCCGTTCCAAAAACAAGGCCCCGCTGCGCACAATGTCGCAGCGGGGCCTTGCCGTCAGATGAGTCCGACTGCTCAGCGGGCGGGATTGGCGAGGCGCTCAAACGCCCAGGGATCGCTCACGAGGGACGGGGTCCTCGTGAAGGAGAGGGCCCTGCGGGTGCGGAATTCGAATTCGGGCCAGTGAGCCTTCTGCGTCTTCGCGAACTCAACCCACGAGGAATGCATGGCGTAGGCGAGGGACCTCGGAGCGTCGGCACCGTTCGACTTGAGGGAGCGGGGCGCATCGAGGTTGTCGAAGACGAACGGAACGTCGTTCGAGTGGGCGGCTCCGATGGGAACGCCGCTCTTTCCTTCGACGGGACTCTCCCAGTCAAAGCTGTAGGCCCAGACCGTCGCGCCGCCCCTGCGCAGGGATTCCATGAGCCGCACGCACGGCATGCGGAAGATGATGTCGCTCTGGATCTGGGCGAATACGTCGCCCGGCGTCGAGCCCCTGCCTGCACGGCGGTAGGCTTCGGGCAGATCGCCGGAAAGCCCGGCGTTGACGCAGAGCGCCTTCACCGTAGCTTCGTTCACCTTGGCGATGAGGCCGTTGGGAACGATGTAGTGTCTCCACTCGGAACGGGTGGAACCGGTGATCACGGCGAGACCCTCGCACGCGCCGGCAGCGATGGCGTCCACGGGACGCACCGGCATGAAGTCGTCGCCCACGTATGCCTTGAAGAGCGCGATGTTGCCGTTGGTGCTCCGGGCCCATGCGGCGTTCTTCGCGAGCCTGCCCGCAAGCGATCCGAAGGCCGCAAGGCTTTCATTGGGTATCTTCAGCATGGCTTCGCGGGTGGGTTCGCAGCCGATGGCGTCGCAGACGAGCTTTGCGGCTTCCTCGGCCTGGGCAGCATCCCGCCACTGTGCGACGGCTGACGGGCTCTGGATGACGGCACCTGCCAGCAGTCCCTTCGTGTACGGAGAGGCGATAACGTCGACGAGGTGGGTGCCGCCCGCCGACTGGCCGAAGGCCGTGATCTTGTCGGGGTCGCCGCCGAAGGCCGCGATGTTGGCCTTGACCCATCGCAGGCCTTCGAGAATATCGCGGTTGCCGTTGCCTGAGTCTCCGCCCCTGAGCTTGAGGAAGCCGTCGACGTTCACGCGGTAGGCGAGGGTGACGAGCACGACGCCGTCACGGGCGAAGTTCGTGCCGTCGAAACGTTCGTCGTTCTGGGCACAGCTGATCGATCCGCCGCCCGGCACCCAGACCATGACGGGAAGGTTCTCACCCGCCTTCGGCGCCCAGATGTTCAGGCAGAGCGGACCGTCGCCGCCCACCATCTTCTTCTCGACATTCTTGTCGGGATTGGGCTGGAGCGGAATGCTGCCGTGCTTCAGGCAGTCCATGACGCCCTCGTGCGCGCCGTAGGGTTCGGGTTTCAGGTAGCGGCGCACGGGCTCGTAAGGATTTTTGATGAAGGGAATGCCGAGCCAGCGGCGCACGCCCGTGCCATCAAGCACGCAGCCCCTGTAGGCACCCGTCGGAGCCACGGCGGTCACGTGGGCGGACGCACCTTCGGGGAGCGTCGCAACGGTTGCGGCGGGTTCGGACTTAGGGGCGGCAGCACAGCCCGTCAGAAGGGCGGGGGCGATCGTGACGGAGCCCGCAGTTGCGGCGGCTCCGATGAGTTGTCTTCTTTGCATGGTCTTGGATCTCATGAGGAGCGGCGAGGGGAGGAGCCTGACGCCGTCCGGTCGTTGATGGTTCCCGTCCATTTTAGAAATGTGCGCCTGTTCAGACGGGCCTAATCATTGCAGGCTTGCGCGCGGGCAAGTTACGCGCGTAAGCCGAACAATTCAGATGTCGGGACGGGCGGATCAACAAGAAAAAAGGCCCCGCGGGTGTCCGCGGGGCCTGATGTCTGATGGTGCCGGAAACGGGGGTCGAACCCGTACGCAATTTTGTTGCGGCGGATTTTAAGTCCGCTACGTCTACCAATTCCGTCATTCCGGCACCGAAGCCGATGCTTCGGACGCTCTCTGGATTTCGGAGCGTACAAACGAAAAAAGGAAGCCTGCCGCTTCCTTTTTTCTTGAATTCTGGAGCGGGAGACGAGTCTCGAACTCGCGACCTCAACCTTGGCAAGGTTGCGCTCTACCAACTGAGCTACTCCCGCAGATGTCTGGAGGCGCGAGGCGGAATCGAACCGCCGTGAACGGATTTGCAATCCGGTGCATAGCCACTTTGCTATCGCGCCATCCTGGAGCGGGAGACGAGTCTCGAACTCGCGACCTCAACCTTGGCAAGGTTGCGCTCTACCAACTGAGCTACTCCCGCATCTGAGAAGTCGTATTTTACATAGGTTTTTGGAAATGTCAAGAATTCCTCAAAAAAAAATCAAGACCTAAAACCATTACGCCCCTCGGACCTCCGAAGGCTCTCCTCATTCACCCTTCAGCAGACTTCGTCAAAGACAACATCATGCAGTTTGGAAAAACGGCCGCTGCCCTTGCGTCGCTCCTCGCCGCAGGCACCTGTGCCGCTGCAGGCGTCAAGGTCTACGGCGCCATCGACACCGGCCTCACCTACAAGCACGTCGCCGAGAGCGGCGGCAACAGCCTGGAAATGACTTCGGGCAACTTCGCCGGTTCCCGCCTCGGCCTCAAGTGCTCCGAAGACCTGGGCAACGGTCTCTCCGTCGGCTTCATTCTTGAAAACGGCTCCAGCTCCGACAGCGGCGCGCTCGGCAAGGACGGCTCGATCTTCAACCGCGAGTCGCAGATCTATCTCAAGACCCGCTTCGGCACGTCGCGGTTGGCATAGAGAATCTGACCGTAGAACCAATTGGCCGTCATCTCAGGGAACGTGCGGGTGCAAAGCGATGCCTTCTGAGCGGCACGCGCCGTCTTGAAGGCGGCCGCCGGATCGTTTTCCATAACCAGCTGCCGCATGGCCGTGAGAATCATCCGGGGCCAGTCATCGTGCATGGTGCCCACGTAGGCCCAAGGGCTTTCGGAAAGCCAGAAGCCGTTGCGAAGAGAATAAAGCCTATTGATGGTTGACCTCGGCGTGCACGCCTGAATCAAGCCGAGTTGCTTGGCCGGTAATTCGACCGAAAAGATTCCGGTCGCCGTCAAGTCGAAGCTCTTCTTTGCGAGCCACTCAGCCCACTCATTCATCACCTCATCGGGCAGGATGACGAACATGGGCCGGAACTTCGGATCCTCCAACCAAGCCTTGATCGTCTTCTTGAAGCTTAAGGGCCGTCCGGCTCGTCCATCAGCTTCCGAATCCCGGCGGTCTGATCTTCGACGGACTTGCCGTTCTTGAGGTCCGCACAGGCAGTGAAAATGCCGAACATGACATCAACAACATGAATGGCATTGCGATTGACCCTGGCGTACCTCTCGCCGCGCCTTTGGACTTCGGCCTTGAAAATCTCGTGCGGATAACGATCGCCCATCTCCCAAAAGAAGTCTTCCGTGGGTAGGATGTCGAAGACCTTGTTGTAGCGCGAAATCAACTCCATCCAGCCTGCCTTCTTCCAGTCGTTGAGCAGCTTTTTGACCCTCTCCTTCGTAATCTCGCGCAACTCGACTTGGCGTCCGTAGTCAATGGTGTCGAACCAGCTGTAGGAAAAAACAGTCGAGAAGCAGTTGTTCTTTGGGATGCGTGATGGTTGGCGCGGGGCGGTTCTCCTGATGGGTTCTTACGGCCAATGTTCGGGCTTCATGCGGCCTAGGTTCGCGCAGATGCTTTCGGCTCGGATGCTGTCGGCGCAGGCGCGCTCTTGACTATGCGGAAGTCTACCCTCAAGAAGGGCAGATCCAGACGATTGACGTACCGTTTTAGAGAAATTCACGAAGACCGTCTGCTGAAAGTTGTCGAGCCGCACCATGTCTTCCTTCGAAAGCTCAAGGCCGAAGACATTGATGGGGAGATCTACAAAAGTTGAGAGGCGGCTTCGGTCGTGGAGGAGATGTATTTCAGCTCGACTTGGTAGACTGAAACTTTTGAGGACATGAGGGAGCTCAGGCATGGCCAGACGCGTACAGTTCGGCACGACATGGTGGGGAAAGCAGTGGATCGACGCACTCACGCATTTGGATTATGAGAACAGGCTGCCCCGTGGGCGCACCTACTACAACACGGGGCGCATCGACGACATGCAGTTCAACCCCGCGAAGCTCAGGGTCGAGGCGATTGCGCATGGCAGCGCCTACTCGCCCTACGAGGTTGCGATTGACTTGAAGCCCCTGCCGTCCGAGGACGTCACGAGGCTCGTCGATGCTGTTGCCGAGAGGCCCGCGCTGCTTGCGAAGCTTCTCGAGGGCGAGCTCGACCCCGAGGTCGGCGAGATTGCAGCGGAGCTCGGCATCAGCCTCTTCCCGCAGTCGTGGAGGGAGTTCCGCATGTCCTGCTCGTGTCCCGACGATGCGGTTCCCTGCAAGCATATTGCGGGTGTCTACTACGGAATGGTGAAGACGATCGACGCGGACCCGATGTGGGTCTTCCACTTCAGGGGCGTTGATCTGCCCGGACTTCTGCGCGATCGCGGTATCGATCTTGACAAGTCCGTCTCGCTGTTCGAGCCGGATCCTCTTGTCTGGCTTGCGCTCGCCGATCCCAAGGGGGAGGCAGAAGAGGGGGACGGCGAAGCGCTCCCTCTGCTCGAGGAAATTGAGGGCGGATATCTCAAGCGCCTCGCGTCGCTTCTGCCCGCATCGGTCGAGGGCGGGAAGGCGCTTTCACGCTACCGCTATGAAAAGCTCGTCGCCCCCGTGATGAGCAGGTCCCGTTCCCACGAAGGTCAAGGGCATGACGTTGACGAGCTCTGGAACAAGTTCCAGTCCGCCTTCTCAGGTGGACGCGTGCTGCCGGAACTTCTCTGGGCGGACGGTCGCTTCATGATGTCGCTTCGCATACCGCGCGGCCGCAGTCTCGATGCGTCGATGATGGACCGGGGCCGCCTCATCATCTCGCTCTCCGAGCTCGACGGGCGCACGCCCGCGTCCGCCCCCGGTCTCGAACCCTGGAGCCGAGTCGCGAAGGCCGCCGTCATGCTCCTGAGGCAGGGGGCTGCGGTCCCCGTGCTCGTGCACCTCAAGACGGAAGGTCGCGACAAGGTGGCGGCGATGTGGATGCCTGCGATGCAGGCGGTTGGCGTGCGCAGGTTCGTCGAGGAGACGGGCGCGATTCTCTCGAAGGATGTTCTCGGCATATTCAAGAAGAGCGGGTGCCCGCTCGCACAATCCACGCGGACCGGCAGGCTCTTTACGCTTCTCTCCGTGCTGATGACCGAATATGTCGAATTCTCGGCGCGCGTGCCTTCGTCCTTTGCGGGCGATCCGCTTTACGCCCTGATGGCCAGGCCCCTGAGCTCGGCGCTCGATTACGGCATCGCCCAAGCCGACATTACGCTCATGCGCAAGTTCCTCAAGCCGTTCTCGCTCGCCTTCATGCAGCTCTCCTGGGTTCCCGTCATGACGGTCCGCACTGCGAAGAACGGCAACGTGACGGTTAATCTCGGCGTCCTTCCCCGCAACGCCGGTCCCAAGGCGCGTCCCGTGCTCTACAGGGACGTGCTCAAGGAGGAGAAGTTCGAGGCCGACCGTCTGGCGATCCTTTCCGTCTTCGAATCCCTCGCCGTCTACTGCAACGAGCTCAGGGCAGTGCTCGACTCAAAGGGCAAGCCAGCGACGCTCCCGAAGGACGGACTGCGCGACTTTCTCTTTGACGCCGTGCCTTCGCTCGAGTTGCTCGGCGCCCGCGTCATGCTCCCCAAGAGCCTCAGCAATCTCCTCAAGCCGAAGCTGTCCGTCTCCATGTCGGGCAGCACGGGCAAGGGTATGATCACGAAGGAGTCCGTCGGAAGCTTTGACTGGAAGGTGTCTCTGGGAGAGCGGGTGCTCACCAAGGAAGAATTTGAGGCTGTCATGGCTCATGTGGGAGAGGTCATTCCCTTCAATGACGAGTTCGTGTATCTCGATCCCGAAGTGCTCAGAAAGCTGAAGGCGAAGGTCGACTTCATGGAGAGTGCGGGATATCTCGACATGATGAAGGCCGTCTATACGGGCGAACTCGACGACGGCACGGCCGTCTCGGTTCCCGACGACCTGATTGAGCGCACCCGTGAGTTCGGGCGCGTGGATTCGATTCCGCTGCCTTCGGGCCTCAACGCGGTGCTGCGCCCCTATCAGGAAAGAGGCTATTCGTGGCTCATGAGAAACCTGATGCTCGGACTCGGCGCCCTCATTGCCGACGACATGGGCCTCGGGAAGACGCTGCAGGTCATCACGACGCTTCTAGCCATGAAGGAGCGAGGCGAGTTTGCGAAGGAAAAGGCGATCGCGATCGTGCCCGCCACCCTGATGACAAACTGGATGCGTGAGATCGAGCGCTTCGCGCCCGGCCTCACTGCATCCGTCTACCACGGCTCGGCCAGGCAGCTTGCGCCCGTCGAGGAGCGGCCCGACGTGACGATCACGACCTACGGCACCTTCAAGCGCGATGCGGCGGTCCTTGGGGCCGAGACTTGGAGGCTGATGGTGCTCGACGAGGCGCAGGCCGTCAAGAACACGGGCTCCGGCATCACGCAGGCGGTTCGTGACTTCCCCGCCAGACAGGTGATCGCCATGAGCGGGACGCCCGTGGAGAACAGGCTGATGGAGTACTGGTCGCTCCTGTCGATCGTGCAGCCCGGCATCCTCGGCACCCAGGACGAATTCATGAAGTCCTTCGCCAAGCCCATCGAGACGGACAGGAACGAGCGTGCGCTCGAGGCCTTCCGCCTGGTGACCGCTCCCTTCATGCTCAGGCGCCTCAAGACCGACAAGTCGATCATCTCGGATCTGCCCGACAGGGTGGTCTGCGACCGCTACGTCGATCTCACGCCCGAGCAGGCCGCACTCTACAAGACGACGCTCGACTACTGGATGAAGAAGCTTGAGGGGCTCGGACAGGAGGACGGCATGAAGAGGTCGAGCATGCTGCTGAGCCTCATCACGGCCCTCAAGCAGATCTGCAACTCCCCGTCCCTTTATGAAAAGAGGCACCCGCGGCTTCCCGACAGCGGCAAGGCCGACTCGCTCTTCGAGCTTGTCGAGGAGTGCAGGGAGAACGGGCGCAAGATGCTCGTCTTCACGCAGTACGCCGAGATGGGCGAGAGGTTGCAGGACTGGTTCGAGAAGGCGACGGGCGTCAGGCCCGACTTCCTCCATGGTGGCGTCTCCATCGCGAAGCGCGCCGAGATGGTAGACCGCTTCCAGAACGATCCCGCGGACGCCCTGCTCATCATCTCGCTCAAGGCGGGCGGCACGGGCCTCAACCTGACGGCGGCCTCCGTCGTCGTGCACTACGACCTGTGGTGGAACCCCGCCGTCGAGAATCAGGCGACCGACCGCGCCTTCCGCATCGGCCAGTGCAGGGATGTGCTCGTCTACCGCTTCCTCTGCGCGGGGACCTTCGAGGAACGCATCAACGACATGCTCGAGCGCAAGCGTGAGCTCGCCGACCTGACGGTTGCGACAGGCGAAGGTTGGGTGGGCGATCTGAGTACGGACGAGCTAAAGGCGCTCTTCCGCCTCGAATCGGCTGAAAACGCCTGAAAAAGGATCTTCGAATACCGTGTTTATGGTATTTTTCGTTTTTTTTGGAAGAGTGCTCTTGCCAATCCCGAAAAACTGTGTAAAATTCAAATCCTTCGCAGGACGAATGCGGGAGTAGCTCAGTTGGTAGAGCGCAACCTTGCCAAGGTTGAGGTCGCGAGTTCGAGACTCGTCTCCCGCTCCATTATCTCTTTGAGAGGGTGTGGGTTCTGTCAAAAAATGCGGGAGTAGCTCAGTTGGTAGAGCGCAACCTTGCCAAGGTTGAGGTCGCGAGTTCGAGACTCGTCTCCCGCTCCAGGTTTCAGAGGAAAGGGGAAGCGTGATGCCTCCCCTTTTTTCATGCGCATCCGAAACGCAAATCAAAAAAAAATGCGTTAGACAGATGCCAACCTTCGGCGAATTTGGTAAAATTCGCCACTTTCCACGATGGGATACGGTTTCGACTGAACTGCCGCCACGGGTGGTTGGTTGTGCCGGCCCCTTCAAACGGTTGATTGCCAACGGTTTGAAAGCGTCCCGACGCGGAGATTTTTCCGGAAGTCTGCAGGTTAGTTATCGAGTGCCGTCCTGCAGACCACTCGTAATGTCACTCGTTTTGTATACGTGGGGTTTGCCATGGCTGTTCAGCAGAACAAGAAATCCACCAACAAGCGCGGTAATCATCGTGCTCACGACTTTTTGACCAACCCGCCCACCGCGATCGAAGCTACGACCGGTGAAGTGCATCGCCGTCACCACATCAGCCCGACCGGTTTCTACCGCGGCAAGAAGGTGATTGCGACGAAGGCTGACGAATAATTAGCGTCTGCCGGTCTTTTCGACAAAGAAGCTTCCTTCCGAAGCCGTTGGCAGCGCCATGCCGTCCGGCAAGTCTTTGCGCGCAGGATGCAACGCGCGAACCCCACGGTGAGTGACAGATCAAGCTGACTCGCGTGAAGGTTTCAAGGATTAGGCTCCACTGCAGCTTGCATCGGAAGACGTTGAAACGATCGTCGAAGTCATAGAAAGAGGGATCCGTCAAGACGGGTCCCTTTTTTTATGTCCCTTGCCCCCATACGGCTCCGTCGCACCGATGCGTCCATGGCGTATGATCGCCTCATGCGCGGGCCGACGAGAGGCCCGTGACTCCAGATACGCACGAAAGGACACGCAACATGGACCTCGCATCGATTGTTCGCAGCAAGGCGGACTTCCTGATCGGCATGCGCCGCCGCATTCACGCTCATCCCGAGCTGAGCGGCCGCGAGTTTGAAACCGCAGCCCTCGTTCGGGAGGAGCTCACGAAGGCGGGCATCGAATGGAGGCCCTGCGGGCTTCAAACGGGCACGCTTGCCGAGATCCGGGGCGCGAAGCCCGGCAGGACCGTTCTTCTTCGTGCCGACATGGATGCGCTTCCCGTCACCGAGACCACGGGAGCCTCTTTCGCAAGCTGCAATCCCGGCGTCATGCACGCCTGCGGACACGACTGCCACACGGCGATGCTGCTCACCGCCGCACTCGTGCTGCAGGAGACGCGGGAGGAATGGGGCGGCGTTGTCAGGCTCGCCTTCCAGCCTGCAGAGGAGTCGGGTGAGGGCGCACTCTCCATGATCGCCCAAGGGGCGCTCGAGGGCGTCTACGCCTGCTTCGCGATGCACGTCTGGTCGGACGTCCCTGCCGGACGGATCGGCCTCATTTCAGGTCCATGCATGGCGGGCACCGACAGGTTTGAGATAGACGTCAAGGGCGTGGGCGGTCATGCCGCGCAGCCCGAGCACTGCGTGGACGCGCTGGTGGCGGGCGCCGCGATCGTCGACGGACTGCAGATCCTCGTGAGTCGCGAGGTTTCGCCCGTCGACACGGCCGTCGTGACGATCGGTACGTTCAATTCAGGCACCCGCTGGAACGTGATTGCGGGCGAGGCCAGACTCACGGGTACCGTCAGGACGCTGAGGCCTGAGACCGCAGCGCGCATGCCCGAGGCCGTTGCTCGCATTGCCGCAACGATCGCCGCCTCCCGTCGCGCCGAGGCCGTCGTGCGCTATGAGCAGAAGGCGCTTCCCACGGTGAACGATCCCGCCGTGACGCAGGTTGCCCGCGGGGCCGCCCTCAAGGTGCTCGGCCCCGACGCCCTCTACGAGATAGGACCCTCGATGGTAGGCGAGGACTTCTGTCACTTTGCGGCAGGCGCGCCCGGCTGCATGGGGCTTCTCGGCGTGAGGAACGAGGCCTGCGGCGCCGTCTACGGACAGCACCACTCGTCCTACACGGTCGACGAGGACGCACTTTCGGGCGGCGTCGCCATGTACGTGCAGACTGCCATCGACCTTGCGGCCCGCTGAGGGGCAAGGCGCCTCCTGTGCGCAGGGAGGTAGAATTGATGCTTCCATTGAGGTAATTCCGAGGAGACGTCCCATGACCATGATGAACCGCCGCAGCTTGCTCGCCGCAGGCTGTGCAGCCGCCGCACTTTCCTGCGCTCCTGCCGCTCTGCTTGCCGCGGCTCCCGCCTACCAGGTGATCCGTCCCGAGGAGGCCCGCAGGATGATGGAGCGCGGAGGCGTCGTGGTGCTCGACGTCCGTACGCCCGAGGAGTTCGCCACGGGGCACATCAAGGGCGCCGTCAACGTGCCCGTCGATGCGATCCGCCCGGGCATGCGCCTGCCGTTCTCGCCCAATCCCGACACGCCCGTCCTCATTTACTGCCGCACGGGCCGCAGGGCCGAATATGCGGGCGAGGCGCTTGTAGCCTCGGGCTACCGCCACGTCTACAACTTCCTCGGGGTCACGCAGTGGCCCTATGAGCTCGTCCGCTAAGTCCTGCGGGCGTTTTGCGTCTTATTACAAATGCCGGGGGAGCGCACCGCGTGCGCTCCCCTTTCTTCGTTATGATTTCGGGGTTTTCACGAATAGAGAAGGAAAGCCTCCATGTACTCACGCGTTTTAGGCACGGGAAGTGCGCTTCCGAAGCGCATCGTCACCAACGGGGAATTTGCGGCCATGCTCGCCCGCGACGGCATTGAGACGAGCGACGAGTGGATTCGCACGCGCACCGGCATCGAGAGCCGCCATTTCGCTGACGAGGCCGAGGGCGAGACGACGTCGTCTCTGGCCGTGGCCGCCGCCCGCAGGGCGCTTGAGGCCGCGAACGTCGAGACTTCCGAAATCGACCTGATCATCGTGGCCACCACGACGCCCGACATGGTGTTTCCGTCCGTCGCCTGCCGCGTGCAGGCTGCGCTCGGCGCCAGGGGATGCGCGGCCTTCGACGTGCAGGCGGTCTGTGCGGGCTTCATCTATGCGCTCAACGCCGCCGACGCCATGCTGCGCGCTGGTCCCTACCGCGCCGCGATCGTGATCGGCGCCGAGGTGATGTCCCGAGTGCTCGACATGAAGGACCGCTCTACCTGCGTGCTCTTCGGCGACGGCGCGGGCGCTGTCGTGCTCAAGGCCTCGTCCGATCCCGGCATTCTCGCCGCCCGCATGTACGCTGACGGCGACTACGGCGAAAAGGTGCTGAGCCTCACGGCCTCCCTCAACCACGGCGTCATCTCGGGCGATCCATACATCCGCATGGACGGTCGTCAGGTCTTCCGTCTTGCCGTCGAGGGCCTTGTCGGCAGCGCGCGTGAAGTGGCTGACCTCGCCTGCGTGCATACCGAGGACGTCGCGCTCTTCGTGCCGCACCAGGCCAACCTCAGGATCATGACGATGGTGGCGGCCAAGCTCGGCATTCCCGAGGAGAGGATGGTGAGGACCGTTGCCGAGCACGGCAACACGTCGGCCGCGAGCGTGCCGCTTGCGCTCGACCGCGCCGTGCGCGCGGGCATGGTGAAGCCCGGCGAGCTCGTCCTGCTTCAGGGCGTCGGCGCCGGCATGGCCTGGGGGTCGGCGCTCATCCGCTGGTAAGCGGGGCTCAAAAGCCCGAAAACCCCGCCAACACGGGAGGGGAAATCCTGTTTTCGGTCGATCCCCCACCTGCTAAACTCCTACCGATTCAATTCACCCCATAGGACCAGTTCCATGCGCATTGCATTCGTGTTTCCCGGCCAGGGCAGCCAGAGCGTCGGTATGCTGTCGGGCTTTGCCGGCAACGAGACCGTCGCCGGCGTGATGGCCCGCGCCGACGAGGCGCTCGGCTTTTCGCTCACCGGCCTCATTGCCGAAGGCCCCGCCGAAACGCTTTCGCTCACGGTCAATACCCAGCCTGCGATGCTCGCCTCGTCGGTCGCCTTCTATGAAGCGTGGCTCGCCGCCGGCGGCCGCACGCCTGAAATGATGGCGGGCCATTCGCTCGGCGAATATTCGGCTCTTTGCGCCGCAGGCGCGATGTCCCTTGAGACGGCCGTGCGTCTCGTGCGCTTCCGCGCCGAGGCCATGCAGAGCGCCGTGCCCGTCGGCGTCGGCGGCATGGCCGCCGTCATCGGTCTTGCCGACGACGACGTCGAGGCCGCCGTCGCCGAGGCCCGCGAGACGGGCCGCGTCGAGGCCGTCAACTTCAACGCGCCCGGTCAGGTCGTGATCGCTGGTGAAAAGGCCGCCGTCGCACGCGCCATCGAGTGCGCCAAGGCCCTCGGCTGCCGCCGCGCCATCGAGCTGCCCGTGTCCGCACCCTTCCACTCGAGCCTTATGCAGCCCGCCGCCGACAAGCTTGCGGCCCGTCTGGTCGAGACCGAGATTCAGGTGCCCACCATTCCCGTCATCGCCAACATCGACGTCGAGGTGCACGAGACGCCCGACGCCATCCGCGAGGCGCTCGCCCGCCAGGCTGCGGGCGCGGTCCAGTGGGTGCGCACGATCGAGCGCATGAAGGCCGCCGGCATCACCGACATCGTCGAGTGCGGTCCCGGCAAGGTCCTCACGGGCCTGCTTCGCCGCACTGCGCCTGAAATCAACGGTCACAACATCTTCGACGCCGCCTCGCTCGCCGCGGTGCTCGAAAAGCTGAACTGATATTTGGAGAAAGACATATGACGACGTTTTCCGCCAATGCGCTCGAGGGCCGCGTCGCGCTCGTGACCGGCACGAGCCGAGGCATCGGCGCTGCCATTCTTGAAGCCTTCGTGAAGGCCGGCGCCACCGTGGTCGGCACGGCCACGAGCGAAGCCGGCGCCGAACGCATCACGGCCCGCATCGCCGAACTCGGCGGCAAGGGCCGCGGCATCGTGCTCAACGTCTGCGACGGTGAGGCCTCCGCCAAGGCCGTGGTCGACACGGTCGCCGAATTCGGCCGCATCGACGTTCTCGTCAACAACGCTGGCATCACCCGCGACACGCTCGTGATGCGCATGAAGGACGACGCCTGGAACGACGTCGTCGAGACCGACCTCACCGCCGCCTTCCGTCTCGCCCGCGCCTGCGTGCGCCCGATGATGAAGCAGCGCTCCGGCCGCATCATCTCCATCACATCCGTCGTGGGCGCCATGGGCAACGCCGGCCAGGTCAACTATGCCGCCGCCAAGGCAGGCCTCATGGGCATGACCAAGGCCCTCGCCCGCGAGATCGGCTCTCGCGGCATCACGGTCAACTGCGTCGCTCCGGGCTTCATCGACACGGACATGACGGCCGGTCTTCCCGAAGAGCACAAGGCCGCGCTCCTCGCCCAGATCCCGCTCGGCCGCCTCGGCGACGCTCAGGAGATCGCCGACGCCTGCCTCTTCCTCGCAAGCGATGCGGGCGCCTACGTGACGGGTACGACCCTGCACGTCAACGGCGGCATGTTCATGGGCTGACGCCCTTTCTGCCGGGCATGAGGCGCTCCGGAGGGGGCCTCCCTTCACACAAAGCGCCTCTTGCTTGGTAAAATATCCAATCACCTAAACCCCGAAGGGAGTTGTCCCTTCACTTTTTCCCCGCGCCTGCGGGGTCCTACCCCATTAAAGCGGAGTTAAAGAAATGGAAGATATCGAACTGAAGGTTAAGAAGATTGTTGCTGAACAGCTCGGCATCAAGGAAGAGGACATCAAGAACGAGTCCTCCTTCATCGAAGACCTCGGCGCCGACAGCCTCACGACGGTTGAAATGTCCCTCGCCCTCGAAGACGCCTTCGGCATCGAAATTCCGGACACGGAACAGGAAAACCTCCGTACCGTCCAGCAGGCCATCGACTACGTCAAGTCTGCCGTCAACAAGTAATTTCGCCTCGAGAGAACTCGATGTGAACGGCGTCCTCAGGGGCGCCCGAATTGTGGGATCCGCCTCCGCGGGTCCCACAGTTGTTTTAAGGGGAAGGCAGATAACGCCGACCCGCTAGTCCCTAAGGCCGAAAGTCGTATCAGATTGTTCGGCTTCCCAGAACACCCACAGCAAGGAATACCACCATGATGAACCGTCGTGTTGTCGTTACCGGTCTCGGTATGGTTTCGCCGATCGGCAACGACGTCGCCTCGAGCTGGCAGGCCGCCCTCGAAGGCAAGTCCGGCATCGACCGCATCACCGCTTTCGACGCCTCCGCCTTCGGCTGCCAGATCGCCGGCGAAGTGAAGGACTTCGATGCGGGCAAGTACCTCGGCGTCAAGGAAGTGCGCCGCTTCGACCGCTTCGTTCACTTCGGCGTCTCCGCCGGCATCATGGCGCTTGAAGACTCCGGCCTCGAGATCACCGACGAGTTCGCGCTCGAATGCGGCTGCGCCATCGGCTCGGGCATCGGCGGCCTTCCGCTCATCTGCACGAACAACGAGGCCTGCAACGAGCGCGGTCCCCGCCGCATCTCGCCCTTCCTCATTCCGGGCTGCATCATCAACATGACCTCGGGCCAGCTCGCGATCATGAAGAATCTCAAGGGCCCAAACATCGCCCACGTGACCGCCTGCTCGACGGGCCTTCACGCCATCGGCGAGGCCATGCACATCATCGCCCGCGGCGACGCGACCGTGATGGTGGCGGGCGGCTGCGAGTCCACGATTCATCCCGTGGGTGTCGGCGGCTTCGACAACATGCATGCGCTCTCCCGTCGCAACGACGATCCGAAGACCGCCTCCCGTCCCTTCGACAAGGACCGCGACGGATTCGTGATGGGCGAAGGCGCGGGCGTCCTCGTTCTCGAGGAGCTTGAGCACGCCCGCGCCCGCGGCGCCCACATCTACGCCGAAATCGTCGGCTACGGCCTCTCGGGCGACGCCTTCCACATCACGACCCCGTCGACCGACGGTCCCGCCCGCTGCATGCGCATGGCGCTCCGCCACGCCGGCATCGCGCCCGAGGACATCCAGTACCTCAACGCGCACGGCACGTCCACGAACGTCGGCGACGTCAACGAAGTGAAGGCCATCAAGGAAGTCTTCGGCGAACACGCCGGGAAGCTCGTCGTCAACTCCACGAAGTCCATGACGGGCCACCTTCTCGGCGGCGCCGGCGGCGTCGAGTCCGTCTTCACGATCAAGGCGCTCGAGGAGCAGGTCTCGCCCCCGACGATCAACGTCTTCGAGCAGGATCCCGAATGCGACATCGACTGCTGCCCCAACGAGGCCCGCAGGATGGAGATCAACTACGCCATGAAGAACTCCTTCGGCTTCGGCGGCACGAACTCCACGGTGATCTACAAGCGTTGGACTGAATAAGGCGGCTTGTTCCTGCGCAGTCCGCAGGACCATCCGCATGCGCAAAAGGGCACTCTCCTCACGTTGAGGCGGGTGCCTTTTTTATGCCGCTCCTCCCGCGGTCTCAAAAGAGGAGGAAAATGTCTGCATGACATTCTTTCCAATCAAAGGAGAACGACATGCAGGACTGCGCCAGGTACGTCGAGGAGATGACGAGGCTTCGCCGTGAAATCCACCGCCGCCCCGAAGAGGGCTGGACCGAATTCGAGACCCAGTGGAAGGTCTTCCGTGCGCTTGAGGCGCTCGGCTGGACGATCCGCATGGGTCTGGACGTGATCAGGCCCGAGGCCGTCATGGGCCGCAATGCGGAGCTCGTCGAGAAGGCGATGGTCCGTGCGGCCGAACACGGCGTGCCCGAATCCTTCCTCAAGGCCACGGGCGGCTACACGGGGCTCACGGCTGACTTTGACACGGGCTGCGAAGGCCCCGTCACGGGCTTTCGCTTCGACATGGACTGCGTGCTCGTCGAGGAGCTTCACGACGCCTCGCACCTGCCCGCGGCCGAAGGGTTCGACTCCGAGATCCCGGGCCACATGCACGCCTGCGGCCATGACGCCCATACGGCGACGGGCGTGACGCTCGCGCACTGGATCACGGACCACAAGGACGAGCTCAAGGGGCGCTTCCGCCTTATCTTCCAGCCCGCCGAAGAAGGAACGCGCGGCGCGGCGCCCATGGCCGCCGCAGGTGTCGTGGACGATCTCAACTGGTTCTTTGGCGCCCATGTGGGCTGCAACTGCAGGATCGGCGAGGCGTCCGTCGTGAAGAGGGGCTTTCTGGCCACGACCAAGATCGACATCGAGTTCACGGGCGTGCCCTCGCATGCGGGTTCGGATCCCGAAAAGGGCAGGAGCGCGCTCATGGCCGCAGCGGCCGCCGCCGTGATGATGCAGGGCATTCCGCGCCACGGCGAGGGCGACACGCGCATCGCCGTCGGCAGGCTCGTGGCGGGCGAGGGCAGGAACGTCACGCCCGTGCACGCCGTCATGCAGTGCGAGACCCGCGGCTCGACGCAGGAGATCAACGAATACATGTTCGAGAGCGTCAGGCGCATCGTCGAGGGCTGCGCCGCCTCCTACGGCGTCGAATGCCGCGTGACGAAGGCGGGCGAAGCCACGAACTTCGAGGCGACGCCTGCCGCCTGCGGCCTGGCGGTCGAGGCCTGCGCGGAGGTGTTCGGGCGCGATCACGTGACCAGTCTTGAGACTGCGGGCGGCAGCGAGGACTGCTCGATTCTTGCGCGCCGCGCCATCGAGCACGGCGCCGAGGCGACCTTCCTCTTCTACGGCTGCAACCATCACGGCCATCATCGCGCCGACTTCGAGATCCAGGACACGCAGAGCCTGCCCGCCGCACTTGCCGTGCTCTCGGGCATCTGCCGCCGCACCAACGGCCTCTGATCCCGATATCCGATCACGGGAGCTCCGCCTGCGGGCGGCTCCCGTCCGGCGCCGCGAGGCTTCCCGCACGTCCTTCGTGCAGGAACCCGCGGCGCTTCCTTATTGGCAAAGCGGACGGCATTCGCCCGAATCCGCTGCGGTGCAAAAGATTCGGGGAAATTCAATGTGTAATGGCGCCTGAATGGTACAATAATAGATCCTAGAAAGGCCCGATGACGGCCATGTTTTGCAAGAGCCGCCCGTTCCCGTCGAGCATTGCGCTCCGGCCGACGGCCCGTACAAATTCCGACCCATTCAGTCTCTTCAATGCAGAAAATCCGCAACTTCTCGATCATCGCCCACATTGACCACGGCAAGTCGACGCTCGCCGACCGCCTGATCCAGCGCTGCGGCGGTCTTTCCGACCGCGAAATGAGCGCCCAGGTGCTCGACAGCATGGACCTCGAGCGTGAACGCGGCATCACGATCAAGGCGCAGACCGCCTCCCTCAAGTACAAGGCCAAGGACGGCGAGGTCTACGAACTCAACCTCATCGACACTCCGGGGCACGTCGACTTCTCCTATGAAGTGAGCCGTTCGCTCTCCGCGTGCGAAGGCGCGCTGCTCGTCGTCGACGCTACGCAGGGCGTCGAGGCCCAGACGGTTGCGAACTGCTACACCGCCATCGACCTCGGCGTGACCGTGCTCCCCGTCCTCAACAAGATGGACCTTCAGAGCGCAAACCCCGATGCGGCCGCCGAGGAAATCGAGGACGTGATCGGCATCGACGCGACGGACGCGATTCCCTGCTCGGCCAAGACCGGCATGGGCATCGACGACATCCTTGAGCGCGTCGTACGCGACGTTCCGCCTCCGAAGGGCGATCCGGACGCCAAGCTCCAGGCCCTCGTCATCGACTCCTGGTTCGACAACTACGTCGGCGTGGTGATGCTCGTGCGCGTCGTCAACGGCACGCTCCGTCCGAAGGACAAGATCCGCCTGATGGCCACCGGCGCCAATCATCTCGTCGAGCAGCTCGGCGTCTTCACGCCGAAGTCCCAGAGCCGCACCTCGCTCTCCGCGGGTGAAGTGGGCTTCGTGATTGCCGGCATCAAGGAGCTCAAGGACGCTCGCGTGGGCGACACCGTGACGAGCGCCCAGAATCCTGCCGACGAGGCCGTGCCCGGCTTCAAGGAAGTGAAGCCGCAGGTGTTCGCGGGCCTCTATCCCGTCGAGTCCAACCAGTACGATGCGCTTCGCGACGCCCTCACGAAGCTCCAGCTCAACGACGCCGCGCTCCAGTTCGAGCCCGAAGTCTCTCAGGCGCTCGGCTTCGGCTTCCGCGCCGGCTTCCTCGGCCTCCTGCACATGGACATCGTCCAGGAGCGCCTTGAACGCGAATACAACATGGACCTCATCACGACGGCCCCGTCCGTGGTGTACGAGGTTCTGCAGACGGACGGCACGGTGGTGCACGTCGAGAACCCGTCCAAGCTCCCGCCCGTCGACAAGATCGACGAGATCCGTGAGCCGATCGACACGGTCACGATCTTCGTACCCGACGAATACGTGGGCGCCGTCATGAAGCTCTGCCAGGACAAGCGCGGCATCCAGACGAACCTTGCCTACCACGGCCGCCAGGTGCATCTCACCTACGAGCTGCCGCTCGCCGAGATCGTGCTCGACTTCTTCGACCGCATGAAGTCGATGACCCGCGGCTACGCCTCGATGGACTACGAGTTCAAGGAATACCGCGCCTCCGACGTGGTGCGCGTGGACATGCTGATCAACGGCGACCGCGTGGACGCCCTGAGCTCCATCCTTCACCGCAGCAACGCGATCTTCCGCGGCCGCGAAATCGCACAGCGCCTGCGCTCGCTGATTCCGCGCCAGATGTACGAGGTCTCGATTCAGGCCGCCATCGGCGCGAACATCATCGCCCGAGAGAACGTCAAGGCCCTGCGCAAGAACGTGCTCGCCAAGTGCTACGGCGGCGACATTACGCGAAAGCGCAAGCTCCTTGAAAAGCAGAAGGCCGGCAAGAAGCGCATGAAGCAGGTGGGCTCGGTGGAGATTCCGCAGGAAGCCTTCCTTGCAATCCTTCAGCAGGATGAACAGTAATCCCGCCGCAAAGCGGAGGTTCGACGACGGACCTCCGCTTCGCCGCATGAACGAAACGGAAGACATCGATGAACTTTCCTCTGATCCTTCTCATTCTCACGGTCGTCACGGGCATCTTCTGGGTGCTTGAGCGCCGCAGCTTCCTGCCCGCCCGCAAGGCCCGCGCCGAAGAGGCCGCCCGCCGCTTCGAGGCGGACAACCGCGAGGCGATCGATCGCGGCGAAAAGGCCGTGATCGACGCGCGCAACGACCTCTACGCCCGCGAGATCCGCCAGCCCTGGTGGCTCGAGTACACGGCGGGCCTCTTCCCCGTGATCGCGATCGTCTTCTTCGTGCGCAGCTTCCTCTTCGAGCCGTTCCGCATTCCGTCGGGCTCGATGCTCCCGACGCTGCACGTGGGCGACTTCATCCTCGTCAACAAGTACGAGTACGGCATCAGGCTCCCCGTCACCAACTGGAAGATCATTCCGCTCGGCAGCCCGCAGCGCGGCGACGTCGTGGTCTTCAAGTACCCGATGGACGAGTCGGTCGACTACATCAAGCGCGTCGTCGGCGTTCCGGGCGACACGATCGAATACCGCAACAAGGTCGTCTACGTCAACGGCGTCGAGCAGAAGCAGGCCGGCCACGTCGACTTCATCGACACGCACTCCCACGTCACGCTCGACCAGCGCGAGGAGAACCTTTCGGGCGTCGAGCACATGATCGCCGTCGACGGCCGCCGTCCGTCCTGGGTTCCGGCGCAGGCCATTCTGAAGAAGGTCCCCGAGTGCACGTACACGAACACGGGCTTCATCTGCAAGGTCCCCGAAGGCAAGTACTTCATGATGGGCGACAACCGCGACAACTCCGAGGACAGCCGCTACTGGGGCTTCGTTGATGACTCGAGCCTCGTCGGCCGCGCCACGTTCATCTGGGCGAACTTTGGCGACATGTCCCGCATCGGCTCCTTCCGCTGAGCGGACCCGGTCTGACAGACACCGTTTGGAATAAAAATGCAAGATCTTTCGATTCTTGAGGAGCGCATCGGCTACAAGTTCGCCGACCGCAAGCTTCTCGAACGTGCGGTGACGCACCGCAGCTTCGCGGCGCAGCACAACGAGCGCCTCGAATTCCTGGGCGACTCGGTTCTCAACTGCGTCGTGGGCTACGCGCTCTTCCAGCGCGACAAGCACTTCACCGAAGGCGACCTTTCGCGCGTGCGCGCCAACCTCGTCTGCGAGAGGACCCTCGCTGTCATCGCCAAACAGATCGACGTCTCGGCCTTCCTTCGCATGGGCGAAGGCGAGATGAAGACGGGCGGTGCGCATCGTCCCTCGATCACGGCCGATGCCATGGAGGCCATCTTCGGCGCCGTGTTCGCCGAAAGCGGCTTTGAGGCTGCCCAGAAGGTGATCCTCGGCCTCTTCGAGCCGATCCTCGCCGCGCCCACGGCCGAACAGCTCGGCAAGGACTCCAAGACGCGCCTGCAGGAGTACCTGCAGGGCCGCCACCTGCCGCTGCCGCAGTACGTCGTCGTCAGCGTGACGGGTGCCGCGCACGCCCAGCACTTCAACTGCGAGTGCCGCATTCCGTCGCTTGAAATCACGACGCAGGGCCATGCTGCGAGCCGACGCTCGGCCGAGCAGGAGGCCGCCACCGCCGCGCTTGAGATTCTGAAGAACCGCGAGTCCACCAACGGGAGGTCCAGACATGAGTGAAGAAAAGACCGTGCCGGCAATGTCCGACGCCGAACTTGAACGCATGCTCGCGCAGGCGGGCGCCGCCTCCGTGCAGGTGCCCGAGGGCTTCCGCTGCGGCTATGTGGCCGTCATCGGCCGTCCGAACGTCGGCAAGTCGACCCTGATCAACCACCTGATCGGCGAGAAGGTCTCGATCACCTCGAAGAAGCCGCAGACGACGCGCGACCGCGTGCTCGGTGTCGTGACCGAACCCGACGCCCAGATCGTCTTCATGGACACCCCGGGGTTCCAGACGAAGGTCGGCAACCAGCTCATCCGCCGCATGAACCGCACCGTGCGCTCCACGCTCGGCGAGGTCGATGCGATCGTCTTCGTGATCGAGTCCCTCGGCTGGAAGCTCGCCGACCTCGAAGTCCTCAAGCTTCTGCCCAAGGATGCGTCGAACGTCATCCTCGCCATCAACAAGACGGACCTCAACAAGTCGAAGGACTCGCTCCTTCCGCTCATGGCCGCCTCGATGGAGAAGTTCCCGTTTGCGGCCATCGTGCCCGTGTCCGCTGAAAAGGGCCGCCAGCTCGGCGACCTGCTCGGCGAGATCAAGAAGTTCCTCCCCGAGAGCGTCCCGTTCTTCGATCCCGACACCTACACGGACCGCTCGCCGCGCTTCCTCGCGGCCGAGACGATCCGCGAGAAGGCCTTCCGCCTGCTCGGCGACGAGCTTCCGTACGGCATTGCCGTGACGATCGACAAGTGGCAGGAGGACGAGGAGAGCGCCGAGATCGTCGCGACCCTCATCGTCGAGCGTGAAAGCCACAAGCCGATCGTGATCGGCGAGGGCGGCGCCAAGCTTCGCGAGATCGGCCGTCTGGCTCGCACCGACGTCGCCGCGATGCTCGGCAAGCGCGTGCACCTCGAGGTCTGGGTCCGCGTGCGCCGCGGCTGGTCCGACGACGTGAAGGCCCTCAAGACCCTGGGCTATGAATAAGGACGCCCTGGAGGCGGGGGTGCCGCACCGCAGGGTGCGCAACCGTTCCGAGGGGCCCCGCTCCTCACGGTCTCCCGTCTCCTCGCTCGAGGGGCCCGCAGCGCAGCGCGCCTCGACCCTCTCGGGCATTCTCGAACGCCGCCGCGCTGCAGAGCGGCAGATGGCGGACGTCTTCTCCGCGCTCCCGGAACCAGCGGAGCGCATCCCCGCCCGTGTCACGGGCGAGCTCGGCTTCATCCTCCACGCGTGGGACTGGAGCGAGACGAGCCTTCTTCTCGACGTGCTGACCGTACGATACGGCCGCGTCTTTCTCGTCGCGCGCGGCGCCCGCCGCGCGTCCTCCCAGTACAGGGGCCTTCTCACCGCGTTCTGTCCGCTCCGCTTCTCATGGACGGGCAGCAAGGAGGCCAAGATGCTCGTGCGCGCCGAGTGGCAGGGGACGATGGTGCCCCTCACGGGCGAGGCGCTGCTCTCGGGCTTCTACGTCAACGAACTCATCCTCAAGCTCACCGTCCGCGAGGAGCGCCATCCGGGGCTCTTCGAGGCCTACGTCAAGGCGATCCATGCGTTGGCGCTCGACGAGCGCGACGCCATGCAGCCCGCGCTTCGCGAATTCGAGATGGCGGTCCTCAAGGCCGCAGGCTGGGCGCCCGCCTTCTCCGACGACGGCCGCTCGCCCTGGTACTGCGTCAGGGACGGCGCCCTCGAGGGGCTCGCCGGCGTCGAGGGGTTGCCCGAGGGCGTGCGCGCCTGGCCGGGGGACCTCGTGCGCGAAATGCTTTCGGGAGAGCCGATGAGTCCTGCGGCGCTTCGCGCCTCGCGTGATATTCTTCGTACGTTGATCGACTTTCATCTCGACGGGCGCAGCATCCATTCCCGTCGCATCCTCGCCGAGCTCAACGGCCTGCAGAAGACCTGACGCCCGCCAAGCCGATCGAACCGGACAAACAGGGGGCGCTGCGGCGTCCCGAACACCAGGAGTGCATCGCAATGCTTCGTACCAAGCTTTCCGTCAATCTGAACAAGGTGGCGCTTCTTCGCAACTCCCGCGAAGGCAACTGGCCCGACCCGGTCTTCTTCGGCCGCATCGCGCTTGAGGCGGGCGCCGCCGGCCTGACGGTTCATCCGCGTCCCGACGAGCGCCACGTCCGCGCGACGGATGTCCCCGCGATTGCCGCACTCGTGAGCGAATATCCCGACCGCGAATACAACATCGAGGGCAACCCCTTCCACAATCTGATGGGCCACCTTGAGGCCGTGCGTCCCGATCAGGCGACGTTCGTGCCCGACAGCCTCGGCCAGAAAACGTCCGACCACGGGTTCGATCTTTCGGATCCCGCCGTCTGCGACGCCGTCCGCCCGCTCATCGCGCAGGCGAAGGCTTGGGGCTGCCGCGTGAGCCTCTTCATGGATCCCGACCCCGCCCTGATGGCGAAGGCCGCCGAACTCGGCGCCGACCGCGTCGAACTCTACACGGAGGGCTGGGCTCAGGCGCACGGCACCGAAGTCCAGGACAAGGTCCTCGAGCAGTACGCCGCCAGCGTGAAGGCCGCCCGCGAGGCCGGACTTGACGTCAACGCCGGGCACGACCTCTCGCTCGACAATCTCGAGGTCTTCCTCAAGGCCTGCCGCGAGGTGAGCGAGGTCTCGATCGGCCATGCGCTCACCGCCGAGGCGCTCCAGTTCGGCTTTGCCGAAACGGTCAGGCGCTACGAGGAGATCCTCGACCGCGTCGCCGCGTCCGAAGACTGAAGGGAGGAGCTGGGCATGATCGAAGTACTGAAGCCGGGTCCCGTCTGCGTCGACGTTGAGGGCCTTTCACTCACCGAGCATGAGCGTGGGCGCCTGCGTCATCCGATGACGGGCATGGTGATCCTTTTCACCCGCAACTACAGGGACCGGGAACAGCTCAGGGCGCTGTGCGACGAAATCCACGCCGTGCGTCCGGGCATCCTCATCAGCGTCGACCATGAGGGCGGCCGCGTGCAGCGCTTCCGCTCCGAATTCACCGATGTGCCCGCCATGTCCGAGATCGCGGCGCACGAGGACGCCGAGGCGCGCTTCGAGGCGGCCGGTCTCGTGCTTGCCGCCGAGCTGCGCGCCTGCGGCGTCGACTTCACCTTCGCGCCCGTGCTCGACGTCGACTACGGCCGCTCGGCCGTGATCGGCTCGCGCAGCCTTGGCACGACGCCCGAGCTCGTGACGGCGCATGCCGCCGCGCTCATTCGCGGGCTTCGCAGGGGCGGCATGGCCTCCTGCGGCAAGCATTTTCCGGGGCACGGTTGGGCCGAGGCCGACAGCCATACGGCCCTTCCCGAGGACGAAAGGGATGCGGAGAGTCTGATGCGGGACATGCTCCCCTACGGCAAACTGCCTGAACTTGCATCCGTCATGACGGCCCATGTGGCTTATCATGCCTTTGAGGGGGAGGTCGCCACCTTCTCGAGGCGCCTCCTGCAGGACGAGCTTCGAGAACGGCTGGGCTTTCGCGGCCTCGTCTTCTCGGACGACCTCAGCATGAAGGGCGCCGCGGGCGGCAGCGTGACGGAGCAGGCCGAGAAGGCGCTTGCGGCGGGCTGCGACATGGTGCTCGTATGCAATCGTCCCGACATGGCCGACGAGCTTCTCGCGAACCTGCGTTGGACTCGAACGCCCGAATTCGACGCGCGCCTTGCGGGGCTCGCGCCCGCCGCGGCCTGCGGCGGTGCGGAGCTTGAAGAGGCCCGCTCCCTTCTGGCGGCCTGACGGTCGGCCCCGAAGGCGTCAATCATTCCACGTATAGGAAGGCTGTCTTGATCATCGAATCACTGCTCGACACGGACCTCTACAAATTCACGATGCAGCAGTGCGTGCTGCACCAGTTCCCGGGGGCCGATGCCGAATACCGCTTCAAGTGCCGCACGCCCGGCATCGATCTTTCGCCCTTCGTCGACGAGATCAACGCCGAGCTCGACCATCTCTGCAGCCTCTACTTCAGGGAGGACGAGCTCGCCTACCTCGACAGCCTGCGCTTCATCAAGTCGGACTACGTCGAGTTTCTGAGCCTCTTCCATCTGAAGCGCAAGTACATCTCCGTGACGAAGTCTCAGGACTATCCCTGCGGCATCGACATCACCGCGAAGGGCCCGTGGCTGCACACGATCCTCTTTGAGATTCCCGTGCTTGCGATCGTCAACGAGGTCTACTTCAGGAACACGTATCCAGATCTTGACGAGACGGAGGGGGTCGCACGCCTTGAGCGCAAGATCGAGCTTCTGCGCAACGAGCCCGACAACGGCGGGCTGCGGATCTCCGACTACGGTACGAGGCGCCGCTTCTCCAAGGCCTGGCAGAAGAAGGTTCTCCTCAACATGAAGGAGCGTCTCGGCGGCATCTTCACTGGCACGTCGAACGTCATGTACGCCAAGGAGCTCGGCCTCACGCCCCACGGCACGATGGCCCACGAGTTCCTGCAGGCCTGCCAGGCGCTGGGCCCAAGGCTGCGCGACACGCAGGTCTTCGCCTTCGAGATGTGGGCCAAGGAGTACAGGGGCGACCTCGGCATCGCACTCTCCGACGTCTACGGGATGGATCCCTTCCTGCGCGACTTCGACATGTTCTTCTGCAAGCTCTTCGACGGCGTCAGGCACGACTCGGGCGATCCCTTCGTCTGGGGCGAGCGCATGATCGAGCACTGGAAGGCCAACCGCTGCGACCCGAGGACGAAGTCCCTCATCTTCAGCGACAGCCTGACGGTCCCGAAGGCCATAGAGCTCTACGAGCGCTTCCACGGCAGGGTCAAGGTCGCCTTCGGCATCGGCACGAACCTGATGAACGACAGGGGGCCGCAGCCGCTCAACGTCGTCATGAAGATGGTCAAGGCCAATGGGCAGCCCGTCGCCAAGATCTCCGACGCGCCCGAGAAGGGCATGTGCGAGGACGAGGGCTATCTGCGTTACCTCAGGCAGGTCTTCGGACTGCCGCCCGTGGCATAGGAGTCTCACGGGCACGATGAAAGGCGCGGACCTAGGGCCTGCGCCTTTCATTTTCCAGTCCTTTCGGCTTAAGGGGCCCCTCATTTGTAAAGAAACCTCGGAAAGTTCTGCAGGGATCAGAAAATCCGTGTATGTTTGCATTCTGAGATATTTTGTAACGCGGTGCACATTGGAAAGTACAGTTGGCGCCTCCGCTCCCGGGAAGCGCTTTCGACCGCACCTTCCAACGTACGCCATTTTCAACCGGCGGCCGGCGCTCAGGCGGTCGCCCCAGGGAGTCTCCATCGTGACTTTGTCCATTAAAAGCGTTGCGGCTGCAACAGCAACCCTTCTGCTGCCTGCTGCCGCCATGGCGAGCGACATGAACGGCGCCGAGCTCGGCCTTGCGTGGGCCGTGCCGTTTGCCGGCATTCTGCTTTCCATCGCGCTTTTCCCGCTGTTCGCCCCGCACATCTGGCACCATCATTTCGGCAAGATCTCCGTCTTCTGGGCCCTGTGCTGCATCATTCCGCTTGCGACCGTCTTCGGTCCTGACACGGCCTTCCACGAGATCGCCCACGTGCTTCTCGCCGACTACGTGCCGTTCATCATCTTCGTTGGTTCGCTCTTCATCGTTGCCGGCGGCATTCACGTCCGCGGCAGCTTCGTCGGTCGTCCGATCGTGAACACCGCGATCCTCGCGCTCGGCGCCGTGCTTGCCAACTTCATGGGCACGACGGGCGCTGCCATGCTTCTCATCCGCCCGCTCATCGGCGCCAACGAGAACCGCAGGCGCAAGGTCCACACCTTCATCTTCTTCATTTTCCTCGTCGCCAACGTGGGGGGCGCGCTGACCCCGCTCGGCGATCCTCCGCTCTTCCTCGGCTTCCTCAAGGGCGTGAGCTTCTTCTGGACGCTTGAGCACCTGATGCTTCCGTGGCTCGTGACCTGCGCTATCCTGCTTGCGGTCTACTTCGCGATCGACAGCTTCATGTTCTCCCGCGACGTCAAGGATGGCTTCAAGGCGCCCGAGGAAAAGCAGGCCATCGGCGTCGACGGCGGCATCAACATCCTGTTTCTCGCCGCCATCGTCGGCACGGTCCTGATGTCCGGCTTCTGGCGCTCGGGCGTGGACTTCACGTTCCTCGGCGTGCACTTCTCGCTCGAGGGCGTGCTCCGCGACGCGCTCTTCATCGTGATCTCCGGCGCTTCCCTGCTGCTCACCACGAAGGCCACCCGCGAAGCCAACCACTTCAGCTGGGATCCGATCCTTGAGGTCGCCAAGCTCTTCTTCGGCATCTTCTGCTGCATCGTGCCGGTGCTCGCCATGCTCCGCGCGGGCCACGACGGCCACTTCGCGCCGCTCGTCGCCCTCGTGACGAACGCCGACGGCAGCTTCAACAACACGTTCTTCTTCTGGCTGACGGGCATGCTCTCCGCGTTCCTTGACAACGCGCCGACGTACTTGGCATTCTTCAACCTCGCCGGCGGCGATCCGACCGTGCTGATGGGCGAGGGCGCCAAGACCCTGATGGCCATCTCGATGGGCTCCGTGTTCATGGGCGCCGTGACCTACATCGGCAACGCCCCGAACTTCATGACGGTCTCCATCTGCAACGAGCGCGGCATCAAGATGCCGACGTTCTTCGGCTACATGCTCTGGTCGGTGACGCTCCTCTTCCCGACCTTCTTCCTGATGGACATGCTCTTCCTCATCTGAGAGCCGTCCTGACGAAAACAGGCTGAAACAAGGCTGAAAAACAGGCGCCCCGAAGCGAAGGCTTCGGGGCGTTTTCTTCATTCGCCAAGCCTGAACCGCAGGGAAAAAGCAGAGGATAGTTGTCTTTACGCAACACTTGGGCTCGCGAAGGCCGGCACCTGATGCCCACCTATGCGCTCCAGTGGTGCGCCATGCAGACCGCCAGGCGCGCGGGTTGCAGTGAGTACGACCTCTTCGGTGTCGCGCCCAACGCGGATCCTTCGCATCCGATGCACGGCCTCTACCGCTTCAAGACGGGCTTCGGCGGCCAGATGTACCACCAGATGGGCTGCTGGGACTATCCGCTCGACATGGACGGCTACAGGCAGTTCGCGGCGCGCGAGATGAGCATGCCCGGCTACTACGCCTGATCGTCACCGACAGGAACAAAAACGGCGGATCCGCTTCGGAGTCCGCCGTTTTGTTCATCTCGGGTTCACGCCCGGCTCAATGCCCGTGGTGATGATCATGTGAATGGGCGTGCTCATGAGCATGTTCGTGCGTGTCGTCGGGCGTCACGGGGATGAGGTTGAGGCGTCCGTGGCGCACGCCGGGTTCGGCCGAAAGGCGGCGGGAGAGCGTGACGACGTCCTCGGCGCGGCCGCGGATCACGACGCTCTCGACGCACTCTTCGTGCGTGGCGTGCACGTGCATGGTGGAGATGACCTCGCCCGCATGCTCGTGCTGGTACTCGGTCATACGCATGGCGAGCTGGCGCTCGTGGTGGTTGTAGGCGTAGCTGAGCACGCCGACGCATTCGGCCGAGGGATTGTCCTTCACGTCCTCACTGGTGAAGTGATTGCGGAGAATGTCGCGGAAGCATTCGGAGCGGTTGGCGTAGCCGTGTTCGGTCAGGTACGCGTCGAAGCGCTCGGCAAGCTCGTCGTCGATGGAAAGCGTGAATCGCTGCATGAGTGTGTCCCCCTGAGAATGCCTTCCATTTTAGCGGGGGGCGCGGTGGATCAGGGCTCCGGCACGGAAAACCTCGGAGACGGCGTTCCGGGCGAGAGCCTCGCCGTCGTCCGTGACGGGATCGCGCAGGACGATGAAGTCGGCCCTCATGCCGGGCGCGAGCCTTCCTACGCCTTCGAATGGCAGGACCTTCATCGGGCGGGAGGTGTAGAGCGAGACGGCCTCTTCGCAGGAGACGGCTTCGGACCTGTTGAAGACGGTGCCGTCCCAGGCTGTGCGCGTGACCGCAGCGCCCATCGAGACGAAGGGATCGTCGGGATCGGCCCAGGCGGTGGCGGGCGCGTCGGAGGAGAGCGCGAAGGCGTCGAGCGCCGAGGAGACGGTCCTCACGGGATAGACGCGCTCAAGGTCCTTCGGGGCGAGCACGGCCCTGTAGCCTTCGATTTCGGCGTACGGGAAGATCACCTGGGTTGTCACTCCGAAGCGCATGGCCGAGGCGTTCATGCGGGCGAGCTGAGCCTCGTTGAGGAAGGTGGCGTGCTCGATGCGCACGGACGGGCGGTCCTCAAGCCAGGGCGTCTGATCCTCGAAGAAGTCGATGATGCGCCCGACGGCCCTGTCACCCATGGCGTGGACGGAGAGCTGGATTTTGTTGGTGCGGGCGTACTCGGCCGCGGCCTCAAGCGCGCCGTCGTCGAGCGTGACCATCCCGGTCGAGCCGTTGAGAAAGGGCGTCGTCACGGCCGCCGTGGCGCCCGAGACGCTTCCGTCGGCAAAGAGCTTGACGCCCGCGATGAAGTGGTCTCCCGTCCTGTCCTCGTCCGTGAGCGCGGGCATGCCCCGAGGGTCGCGTCCGCCCTTCCAGACGAGGTAGAGCCCTGCCCTGACGGGAAAGCCGCGGCGCGCCGCCTCGCGGTAGACGGCGAGCTGGCGGTAGTCGGCCATCATTTCGGTGAAGGCGAGAATGCCGCGCGCAAGAAAGTGTTCGCCCGAGGCCGTCATCATCTCCACTTCGCTCTCGAACGTGGGCTCGCCCATCAGGCGCTCGACGACCTGTGCGGCATTGAATTCGGTGAGAACGCCGTTGGGGCGACCGTCGGGAAAGCGTCCGAAGCGCCCGCCGGCGGGATCGGGCGTACCTGCCTCAATGCCAGCGAGGCGCAGGGCGACGCTGTTGCAGATCGCAGAGTGGCAGTCGGAGCGCTTCACGAACACGGGCTGCGTCGTGCTGACGCGGTCGAGGTCCTCGATGGTGGGGGTGCGGTGTTCGGCGAGCTTGCCTTCGTCATAGCCGAAGCCCGTGATCCAGGCCTCGGGCCCTCGGCCGGCGAGCGGATGGCGCCTGAGCGCCTCAATCATCTCCTCGATCGTGTTGACGATCGGGGAGACGCAGGGCACGGACCTCACCGTGGCCGCAATCCAGCTCGGATGGGTGTGAACGTCGCAGAGCGCGGGCAGAACCGTGCGTCCCTCGAGGTCGACGGACGGCACGCCGTCGTGCGCGGGTGCGCAGGCGCCGGAACCGATCCAGGAGATGCGGCCCGCCTTGACGAGAAGGGCGTCCGCGTCGGTGAAGCGTTCGCCGTCGTGAATGACGGCATTGTGAATGAAGACGTCGTGCATGGCTCTCCGGCCTTGAAGTTGAAGGGGATTCAGAAAGGATACGACTCGCGGAGGAGGACGTCGCCCGAAATCTGGCGGGCTCTTGTGCGCCGTCATGCGGTATCGGGAAAAGAGAGGAGGCGGCGTGAGGAAAAGGGGAAGGAAAAGGCAAAAAAAATGGACGTTCCGAAGAACGTCCATTTTCTCGATGACTTGGCAGGGGTAGTAGGATTCGAACCTACGAATGTCGGATTCAGAATCCGATGCCTTAACCGGACTTGGCGATACCCCAGTAAATGGTGCGGTCGGAGAGACTCGAACTCTCATGGCTCTCACCACAGCGACCTCAACGCTGCGCGTCTACCAATTTCGCCACGACCGCGAAATGTTGACTGTTCGATGCTTGAGGTGCATCCGGAGAGTCACTCCGTTGATTGACTTGGCAGGGGTAGTAGGATTCGAACCTACGAATGTCGGATTCAGAATCCGATGCCTTAACCGGACTTGGCGATACCCCAGTAAATGGTGCGGTCGGAGAGACTCGAACTCTCATGGCTCTCACCACAGCGACCTCAACGCTGCGCGTCTACCAATTTCGCCACGACCGCGAAACCTTCTCAGCTTGTATTTGGTGCTGCGCACCGGACGCGTCGTCATTGCTGAGCCTGACGGCACATCCAACAGGACGGTTGGCAGGGGTAGTAGGATTCGAACCTACGAATGTCGGATTCAGAATCCGATGCCTTAACCGGACTTGGCGATACCCCAGTAAATGGTGCGGTCGGAGAGACTCGAACTCTCATGGCTCTCACCACAGCGACCTCAACGCTGCGCGTCTACCAATTTCGCCACGACCGCGGCCCGAACTGTTCCCCACTGATGTGCATCCGAAGAAGCGAGGTCACCAGCAGAGGAGGTGTATTTTACCTCGGAATTTCGTTCGTGGGGGCCTTATTAGGGTTTTCACTACCAGACATACCATATTCATGGGATGCCGGCTGTTCGACCGTTGACAAAACACCACCCGCTGGCTGAGCGGAACGCTTGTTGAAGGCGCCGGAAGCGAGCGTCAGGGCGATCGTGGAGCAGAAGAAGACCGTGGCGGCGATGGCCGTGGAACGGGAGAGGAAGTTTGCGCTGCCCGTAGCGCCGAAGACAGAGCCGGAGGCGCCGGAACCGAAGGCGGCACCGAGGTCGGCACCCTTGCCGTGCTGCATGAGCACGAGCACGATCACGACGACGGCAGAGATGATCTGCAGAACGAGAGCGATGCTAAGAAGAAAATGCATGGCGGTTAAACCTTAGAGTGAAAAATCAATCGACGCGGGCAGCCGCGCAGACGGAATGGAAATCTTCAGCCTTGAGGGCGGCGCCGCCGATGAGGCCGCCGTCGATGTCGGGCTGGGAGAAGAGTTCATGGGCATTGTCCGGCTTGACGCTGCCGCCGTAGAGCAGCGGCGTCTTCGCGGCGGCTTCGGCGTCGGCCTCGGTGAGGCAGGCGCGCAGAGCCGCGTGAACGTGCTGGGCGGCCTGCGGAGTCGCCGTGCGTCCCGTGCCGATGGCCCAGACGGGTTCATAGGCGACGGCGCCGAGCTTGGCAACGGGCACTCGCGTGAGCACGGTTCGAAGTTGGCGCAGCACGACGGCCTCGGTGAGGCCTGCCTCGCGCTCGGCGAGCGTCTCGCCTACGCAGACGACGGGGGCGATGCCGTGAGCAACGAGGTTTTCAGCTTGGACGGCCACGGATTCGTCGTCCTCACCCCAGAGGGTGCGGCGTTCCGAATGGCCGACGAGGCAGAGGCTCATGCCGATGTCGGCGAGCATGGCGGCGGACACTTCGCCCGTGAAGGCGCCCTGATCCCTGGGCGAAACCGTCTGGGCGCCGACAGCGACCCCCGTGTCCTTGAAGAGGCGGACGAGTTCGGACAGATAGACGAAGGGCGCGCACACGGCGGTCCTGCAGTTGAGATCGCCGAGTTTGGCAAGGAATTCCTCCGCCCAGAGGCGGTTGGCCTCGGCGGAGCCGTTCATTTTCCAGTTGGCGATGACAATCTTTTCACGCACGCTGAGTTTCTCCAACAATGCCGGTGAAGGATGCGGATGGTCCGTTTTTGACGCGGACAATGCATAACCCTCGCATTTTATACGGTTTCCCTCAAGTCTTCAAAGCACTCGGGGAAAAAACGATGGGGTTTTGAAACAAGAAGCCCTGCTCTCCTCGCGGAGAGCAGGGCTCGTGTCTTCAAGCCCGGAAGGGCTCAGGGATTAGGCCTGGGCGGCTTCGTCCTTGAGAAGAGCCTTCATGGAAAGGCGCACGCGGCCCTTTTCGTCGGCTTCGATGACCTTGACGCGGACCTGCTGGCCTTCCTTGAGGTAGTCGGAGACCTGGTTGACGCGTTCGTTGGCGATCTGGCTGATGTGAAGGAGGCCGTCCTTGCCCGGCAGGAGCTGGACGATGGCGCCGAAGTCGAGCAGGCGCTGGACCGTGCCTTCGTAGATCTGGCCGACTTCGATCTTGGCCGTGATGATCTCGATGCGGCGGCGGGCTTCTTCAACGCGGGCCGTGTCCGGGCTGGCGATGGTGACCGTGCCGTCGTCTTCGATGTTGATCGTCGTGCCGGTTTCTTCGGTGAGGGCGCGGATGGTGGCGCCGCCCTTGCCGATGACTTCACGGATCTTGTCCTGATCGATCTTGAAGGAGATCATGCGCGGGGCGAAGTCGGAGAGTTCCTTGGCGCCGCCGCCGGCCATTTCATGCATCTTGCCGAGGATGTGCTGGCGGCCTTCGTGGGCCTGAGCCAGGGCGGCCTGCATGATTTCGGCCGTGATGCCTTCGATCTTGATGTCCATCTGGAGGGCGGTCACGCCTTCGGCGGTGCCGGCCACCTTGAAGTCCATGTCGCCGAGATGGTCTTCGTCACCGAGAATGTCGGTGAGGACGGCGAACTTGTTGCCTTCCTTGATGAGGCCCATGGCCACGCCGGCGACGTAGTCCTTGAGCGGAACGCCGGCGTCGAGCATGGAGAGGCAGCCGCCGCAGACGGAGGCCATCGAGGAGGAGCCGTTGGATTCGGTGATTTCAGAAACGACGCGGATCGTGTACTGGAATTCCTCGGCGGTCGGGAGAACGGCCTTCAGGGCGCGCTTGGCGAGACGGCCGTGGCCGATCTCGCGGCGCTTCGGGCTGCCGACGCGGCCCGTTTCGCCCGTGGCGAACGGGGGCATGTTGTAGTGCAGCATGAAGCGGTCGTGCGTTTCTTCGCAGAGACCGTCGATGATCTGTTCGTCCTGCTTCGTGCCGAGCGTCGTAAGCACGAGGGCCTGCGTTTCGCCGCGGGTGAAGAGGGCGGAGCCGTGGGTGCGCGGAAGCACGCTCTGGCGGATTTCGATCGGGCGGACCGTGCGGGTGTCGCGGCCGTCGATGCGGGGTTCGCCGTTGAGGATGTTGGAGCGAACGAGCTTGGCTTCGAGTTCGAAGAGGATGCCGTGGACTTCGTTCATGTCCGGAGCTTCGGTGCCGGCGGCTTCGGCGTCGGCGACGAGCTGGGCTTCGCAGGCGGCATAGACTTCGCGGAGCTTTTCCGTACGGGCCTGCTTGGAGCGGATGCCGTAGGCTTCCTTGAGGCCGGCGTCGCAGAGTTCGACGATGCGGGCGACGAGGGCTTCGTTCTTCGGGGCGGGCTGCCAGTCCCAGGCCGGCTTGCCGGCTTCGGCGACGAGCTCGTTGATGGCCTGGATGCAGACCTGCATGGCCTTGTGGCCGGCCATCACGGCTTCGAGCATCGTCTTTTCCGGAAGGATGTCGGCCTCGGATTCAACCATGAGGACGGCGCGTTCCGTACCGGCGACGACGAGGTCGAGGCGGGAGCTCTTGAGTTCTTCCGTGGTCGGGTTGATGACGATTTCGTCATTGATGTAGCCGACGCGGCAGGCGCCGATCGGGCCGCGGAACGGGATGCCGGAGATGGCGAGGGCGGCGGAGGCGCCGATCATGGCCGGAATGTCCGGATCAACGGCGGGGTCGGCGGAGAGGACGTGGATGATAACCTGGACTTCGTTGAAGAAGCCGTCCGGGAAGAGCGGGCGGATCGGACGGTCGATCAGGCGGGAGGTGAGCGTTTCCTTTTCGGACGGACGGCCTTCGCGCTTGAAGAAGCCGCCGGGGATCTTGCCGGCAGCGTAGGTCTTTTCGATGTAGTCGACGGTGAGCGGGAAGAAGTCCTGGCCGGGCTTCGTTTCCTTCTTGGCTACGACCGTGGCGAGCACCACCGTGTCGTCCATCTGGCAGATGCAGGCGCCGGTGGCCTGACGGGCGATCTCACCGGTGGTGAGGGTCACGTCGTGATTGCCGAAGCGGAAGGACTTGGACACTTTGTTGAACATCGTCATGATGTATTCCTCTGTGCATGGTTGTCGTCGCTGACGTTTCTCATCAACTTTCCGGGCGCAAGAGCAATTCGAGTTCGAAGCTCTTTGGCACGCTGCGGCATCGGCTCCCTTTCCCCTTTTTCCTTGTGCCGGAGGGGGAGGGAGCTCATGTCGCAACGCGGTAGCTTCGCGTGGAAAGAAAGTGTGCCGTCAACGAACGACGTGGGTTTTAGATGCGACGACGGCCTGTCGTCGTTCGGCAGGCCGTTGTCAGGGAGAAATGTTCCGTCTTACTTACGGAGATTGAGGGCTTCAATCAGGGCGCGGTAAGCATTGAGGTCGGTGCGCTTGAGGTAGTCAAGCAGCTTGCGGCGGCGGGAGACCATACGGAGAAGGCCACGACGGGAGTGGTGATCCTTGGTGTGAACCTTGAAGTGGTCCGTAAGGTGGTTGATGCGGGCGGTGAGAAGAGCAACCTGCACTTCGGGAGAGCCGGTGTCGCCTTCAGCGCGCTGGAACTTGGCAACGATCTCAGACTTGTTCATTTCAACGGACATTTGTTTTCCTGAATAAAGAAAAAGGTATGGAAACTTGCGGACACGAGCGTTGAGACTCGAGCCGTGAAAGCGGAGATTGTACCTACTGCATGGGCGCCGTGCAAGTGCAAAGCGAGGAAATTTTCACACAAGGCGGCGTGGGCTCCGAAACGGCCTCCGCGGGTTGACTGTCAAGGGCCCCGGAAGCCCTGAAAAAGGCATGAAAAACGCCGCGCTCCCGTGGGGATGCGCGGCGTTCGGAAGGCTCTTGGGATGTCAGCGCTCGTCGCTCAGACGGTAGCGCTTTTCAAGCCAGCCGACGAGCTGGCTGATGGTGAGCGTCATGACAAGGTAGAGGATCGCGACGCAGGTCCAGATCTCCATCGTGCCGTAGGTTTCGGCAATGACGAGCTGGCCGGAGCGGGTCAGTTCCTCGAAGCCGATCACGGAGACGAGGGAGGAGTCCTTCAGCATGGCGATGAACTCGTTGCCGAGCGGCGGGATGATGCGCTTGACGGCCTGCGGCAGCACGATGTAGCGCATCGTCTGCGGGTAGGTCATGCCGAGCGAGAGGCCGGCGCGCATCTGGCCGAGCGAGATGGACTGGATGCCCGCACGGAAGATTTCGGCGATGTAGGCGCCCGAGTTGAGCGAGCAGGCCGCGACGGCGGCAATGTAGGGGTCGATGCGCTCACCGATGATGTTCGGCAGGGCGAAGTAGATGATGAAGATCTGGATCAGAAGCGGCGTGCCGCGGATCACGTCGACGTAGACTTTGGCGGGCCAACGGAAGATGGGATTCTTCGAAAGCTGGGCAAGACCGAGGAAAAGGCCGATGATCAGGCCGAGACCCACGGCGAGCGCCGTGATTTCAAGCGTCAGGCCCGCGCCCTTGAGAAGCAGGGGAAGGCTGTTGACGATCAGGGATAAATCAAATTCCATGACGGGTGACCTCTAAGCAGATTGTGGTTTGCGTCCGCTTCCGGATGAAGGGCGGGGGGATGCTCTTCGAAGGGGGAGGGCCCGGGGCGCGGCGCAATGATAAAAGTGTAAGGCAAAATTTGCTGAATTTTACAGACACGGATCAAGGTTGTCTAACCGTACAGGGCAAACCTTGAGGCGTCTCAAAGAAAAAGCCGGCGCGCTCCCTTGCGGGAGAGGCCGGACTCCTGTGTCGTCAGATCACGGATTTGCGAAAAATCAGTTCTTGCCGAACCACTTGTTGTAGATCTTGTCGTATTCGCCGTTCGACTTCAGCTTGGCGAGCGCAGCGTTGACCTCGTCCTTGAGTGCGGACTGGTCCTTGCGGAAGACGAAGGCAAAGTCGTCGGCGGAGTAGGTCTCGGGCTGGTGCACGAGTTGGGCGCCGAGCTTGGGCTGTTGCGTCATGATGTAGGCCGTCACGGGACGGTCGTTGATTACGGCGTCGCTGCCGCCGATGGAGAGGTCGAGAATGGCCTCTCCCGCGGTGTTGAATGTCACGATCTTGGCGCCCTTGACCTTTTTGGCGGCGTTGTGGCTCGTCGTGCCGATCTGCACGCCGATCGTCTTGCCCTCAAGGTCCTTCATGCTCTTGACGGCGCCGGCTTTGGCCTTCGTGGTGACGAGGGAGAGGCCGGAAGTGTAGAACGTGTCGGAGTAGAGGACGCGCTTCTTGCGCTCCTCGGTGATGGAGAAGCCTGCGGCGCCCATCTCGACGGTGCCCGAGAGCATGGCGGGGATGATGGCGTCGAAGCTGAGGACCTGGAATTCGATTTTGGCGCCGAGTTCCTTGCCGACGGCCCGCACGAGGTCCATTTCGAAGCCGGAGACTTCTCCCGTCTGGGTGTTGACGAATTCAAAGGGGGGGAACGTCGGTTCCGTGGCCACCTTGATGAGGCGTTCCGCAAACGCGTTGGCGGATATGCCGCCGAGAACGGCGGCGCTCATGATGACGCCGGCGAACGTCTTGACGCCGGCACGTGCGAGCTTGAATTGCATTTGTAAGGCCCTCCTGGGCTTGTAGCGGGAGCGCGGTGCTCCCTGTTTTAATACCGTTCGCGTGAACGGCCCGAGAGTTCCTGGGCTGCAGGGGGATGCGGCTTCGGACGTTGGAAATTCTTTTCAGGCGGCCTGTTTCAGGTTGTCGGACTGCGGGTGATGTGCTGTTTTTGGTCAGTCCGGCCCGCGCGCCGCGCGGCTGGCGCGGCACGGGGACTTTGGTGAGGAGAGGTTACTTGGCGAACCACTTGTCCTCGATCTTGGCGAATTCGCCGGACTTCTTGAGCTCTTCAAGGGCGGCGTTGAGCTTCTGGAGGAGCTCGGCGTTGCCCTTCTTCACGGCGAAGCCGAAGTGTTCGGCGTCGGCGATCTCGGTGGAGAGCTGGAGGTTCTTGGCAACGCGCGGCTTCGTCTTCAGGAAGTAGGCGAGCACCGGACGGTCAAGCACGACGGCGTCGGCGTTCTTGACGTTGAGGTCCATGAAGGCCTCGCTCGTCGTGTTGAAGGCGGAGACGCGGGCGCCCTCGACGTTCTTGGCGTAGGCGGCGCCCGTCGTGCCGATCTGCACGGCGAGGGTCTTGCCCTTGAGGTCGGCGAAGGTCTTGATCTTTTCAGCATCGGACTTGCGGACGAGATAGGAGAGGCCGGACTGGTAGTAGGGGGAGGTGAAGTCGACCTTCTTCTGACGTTCTTCGGTGATGGAGATGCCCGAGGCGATCACGTCGATCGTGCCGGCGGAGAGCGCCGGGATGAGGGCGTCAAAGCCCATGTTCATGACCTTGACGTCGTAGCCGGCCTTGTCGGCGACGGCCTTGATGAGGTCGATGTCGAAGCCGGAGAACTCCTGGGTCTTCGTGTCGAGGAATTCGAACGGCGCGAACGTGGGTTCGGTGCCGACGCGCAACGTGTCGCGGGCCATGGCGTTGCCGGCGAAGGCGGCGATGGCAAGGGCGGAGGCGGCAGCGGCGAAAACTTTCTTGAACATCATGGTAAGGCGGTCCTTTGAGATTCTGTCTGTTCGTTTTGCGGATCCGGAGCGCCTCCTGCAAGGCGCTTCGTCCGTAGGATGCAATATAGCCGAAGTGTTCGGCCCCCTGCGAGACGAATCGCCCAAGTTTGTACGCCGCTCAGACCGTATAGGTCCTATACCCCAATATTCGCGCGCCTTCGTATCAAAGCCACCCAATTGTCGGCAAAAGGCGGGGGCGGAAGAAGCCTCAAGGGCGTCTCAAAGCTTCCATGCGTTCACCAGCCATCCGTTCTCGCGAGCGGCCTCGAGCAGCACGGGGTCGGGGTTGACCGCCACGCAGTCGCCCGAGGCGAGCGCGAGCGGCAGGTCGTTGCGGCTGTCGGTGTAGAAGACCGTCTCGGCGGGGCGCAGCCCCCTGTGCTCGAGTGCGGCGCAAAGGCGCACGACCTTGCCCTCGCGGAAGGTGGGCGTGCCCGAGAGCTCGGGCGTGATGCGGCCGTTCCTGACGACGAGCTCGGTGCCGAGCGCGACGTCGACGCCGAAGACGCGTTCGGCGATGGGCTTCACGAAGAAGGCGTTGGAGGCGGAGATGATGAGCGTGAGCATGCCAGCGGCCTTCGCGGCGCGGATCGTCTCAAAGCCCTGCGGATAGGCGATGGGACGGATCTTCTCCTCGATGAAGTCGGAGACGAGCGCATTGCGCTCGGCCTCGTCAAGTCCCGAGTAGGCGGGAACCGCCTCGCGCAGCCAGGCGGCGATGTCGAGCGTGCCCGCGTGGTAGGAGGCCTTCATGCGTTCGTTGATCTCGCGGAAGACGGGATCGGTTACGACGCCCCTTTCATAGAGATACTCGGTCCAGCCGATCGTGGCATCGCCCGCGATGAGCGTGTGGTCGAGGTCGAACACGGCGGCAAGCGGCATGAAGCCGGTGGCGGGAACGGGGCGGAAGGCGGTCATGGCGGGGAGAGTCCTTGGAGTTCTTGCAGGGATCGTCATTCTAGTCGTTCTCATCCAAATGTGATGAAAGCCGCACCGGGCTTTTCTCGTCCGGTGCGGCTTTTTCATAAGTCGACTTGTGCGAAACGCACGGTCGTTCGGGCGTCTTGTGCGGATCAGGCCTTGACTACGCGGGCGACGTCGGCGGCGAAGGCCTCCTCGCCCTGAGCCGACAGGATGCCGTAGAGGCGCATGGCGGTCAGGTTGCAGAGCACGTAGTTGCGCAGCGCGTTGAAGGTCTTTTCATCGCGCACGCCCCACTTCTTCTCAGCGAGGTTTCGAAGGGCCTTGACGACCCACTGGCAGGCGGGCACGGAGATGACCCAGTCGTGGTCGGCGAGGTGTACGACCCAGCCCTCGATGCGGCGCGGCAGCGGCAGGGTCTTGCCGTCGGCGGCGATGAGGCCGGCCTTGACGGGGTCGACGCCCGCGATGATCGCGGCGGCGCGGAGCCAGCCGACGACCTGGGCTTCGCCGGAGGCGCTGCCCGGATGCTCGTGGGCGCAGGCCTGGGCAACGACGAATTCGGCGGGCAGGCCGCGCTTGATGGACTCGGCGATGCTGAGTACGTGGTGTTCGCCCGTGCCTGCGAGGGCCTCCTCCTTGCGGCAGGCATTGTCAGCCTCCCACTGGAAGACCCAGGGCTTGTGCAGGTCGTGCAGGATTTCACCGCCGACGGCGTGGTCGAAGTCGAGCTTGAGGCCGTCGATGTTGTCGTAGGCGGCGACGAGGGATTCGGCGGAGACGACGTTGAGGGCGACGTGGGTGCAGAGGCCGCCCGGATAGGCATGGTGGCTGCCGTAACCGGAGCCCGGCGCGCTCCAGGTGGGCTGCGGCGAGCGGGTGGTGTCGGAGAACTTCGGGAAGACGGACGTGCGGCCGGCGGCGATCAGGCCCTCCTTCTTGAGGGCGGCGAGCACGGCGCTCTGGTCGGCGGAGGCGATCGTAGGAGCCGGGTTCTCGATGATGGAGAGGACGGCCTTCCTGAGTTCGGGATCGCGCAGACGGCCGGCGGCCGCGCGGATGATTTCGTACGAGGTCTGGACGACGTCGCTCTCGCGGGCCATGTCGACCGGGGACATGGCGGCGATTTCGACAATGGTGCGGGCCTTTTTGGGTGCGGCGGCAGCGGCTGCGATCGGGCTGAAGGCGGCGAGGCCGCCCGCGACGGGGAGAACGGAGGCCGCAGCGGCGGCGCCGAAGAGCGAGCGGCGGGAGATCTGAGTCATGATTTTCCTTTCACAAAACAACATCTGCATGAACTGTGCAGAGCAGGCCCTGTTCAACGACGGTCCCGATCCGGGACTTCAGGGCTTCGGGTCTGAGCTTTTCCCGGATTCCCTTGAGCCTGCAGGACGGATTCTTTCAGGGCCGCATGACGGCGCCGTGACCGTGCGTTGACATCTTGAAGACGCTTGCGTGAATTTTCGATGACGGATTGTCTTCGGACGCCTGATGCGACGAGCGCCCGTCTCTTCGAAGGAGACGGGCGCTCTGAGAGGGCTCGGAGCGAAGCGCTCAGCGGATGGGGCGCCTCCCCGCGAGCCATGCGGGAATGAGGGCGCAGAACGAACCCGCAAGGAGCGTGGCCGCGGCGGCGAGAAGTTCGGGCGAGCCCATGGCGGGCGACATGGCAACGCCCGTTTCGGCGGCAAGCAGATGCGCGGCCGCCTCCGCGCCGATGAAGCCGAGGACGAGGCCGCCCGCGGTCCCCGCAGCGACGACCGTCATGACGATGCACCAGACGAGGCTCATGATGTAGCGCTGCGGGGCGCCGAGTACGCGGAGCTGCTCGAGGGCGGGCCTGCGGAGCTCACCGAGCAGTACGCCCATGATGAGCGTGGCGGCGAGCGCCGTGAGAAGCGTGAGGCGGGCCGTGATCGTCACGGCCTCGCTCGCGCCGCCCAAAAGCGAGTGGAGCGAGACGAGCACCTCGCCAGAGAAGACGCCCATCAGGTTGACCGACGTGCGGTCGGGGCCGGAGAGCGTGCGCTGCGACTGCTGCTGGCGCAGCCTGTAGGCATCGGCGAACGAGGCGGGCTTGACGACGACGGCGGAGACGCCGGGAAGCGTCTCGAAGTCGTGTTCGGAGAAGACGCCGAGCAGTCGGCCGTGCCCTTCTTCATGCGCATATTCATGCTCCGTTCCGTCTTCTTCTTCGTGGTTGTAACCGTGGGCGCGCTCGAGTTCGTCGTGCACCGTCATCGAGTGCGTGGCCCAGACGGCCTCGATCGGAATCATGACGGCGCGGTCCCAGGGCGTGCCGCTTTCGGGCATCCTGCCCACGACCTTGAGGCGTCCGTGGTCGTGCGCGTGTCCTGCGCCGGGCGTCCTGCCGTGCATGGGTACGATTTCGTCGCCGATGCGGTAGGGGGCCGAGGCGCCGACGACGGCCTCGAAGGGCGCCTTGAAGAGGCGTCCCTCGGCGGGCCTGACCGTGCCACCGAAGGTGACGAGCGACGTTGTCGTGCCGACGATGGGAGAGTCTCCCGCCCTGTCGCCGAATGCGACGGGGGCTGCCCACTTGACGCCGTGCCTTTCGTCAAGGTCCTTCATGACGGAGAGTGGCACGAGGGGAAGGGGTTCGTCACGCAGGAAGACGGCGCCGAGCAGAAGGGACGAGGGGCTGGCCTTGGCTCCGATGAGAAGATCGAACCGGTCGGCGGCCTGGGCCGAGGCGTGCCTCAGCATCCTGTCGGTCATGCCGGTCGCAATCGAGATCGAGAGCGAGAGTGCGAGGACGGCGGCGATGCCTGCGAGCACGGCGGCGCTTCTGCGCAGCTCGCTCCTAAGAAGCATGAGGACGTTCATGGATCAGATCCTTGGGGTGAGTCGGCCGTCGGCGAGCGTGAGGTGGCGCTCGAAGTGGCCGAGCACGCGCTCATCGTGGCTTACGAGCACGAGGGAGGCGCCGAGCGAGCCTGCGGCGGAGATGAGTGCGTCGACCGCATGACCTGCACGGTTGGCGTCGAGGCTTGCGGTGGGTTCGTCCGCGAGGATGATCGAGGGAGACTGCATCAGCACGCGCACGAGCGCCGTGCGCTGCATCTCGCCTCTCGAGAGGAGTTCGGAGCGCGTGTCGGGATTGACTCCGTGCAACTTGAGGAGGTCCGTCGCGTCGCGACGCTGGGTGTTGGATACGGTGCGCGAGCAGAACGTGAAGGGGAGCAGGACGTTTTCGAGGGCCGTGAGGCCGTCGAAGAGGCGGAAGTCCTGAAAGAGGAAGCCGACGTGCCGGCCGCGCCAGCGGTCGCGCCTGGGTTCGGAGAGTGCGGAGACCTCGGTGTCGCCGTAGAGCACGCGGCCCCTCGTCGGGAGAAGAATGCCCGAGACGAGCTTGAGGAAGGTGGTCTTGCCCGCGCCGCTTGCGCCGCGCACGGCGATCATTTCACCGGGTTCGAGGCAGAACTCGTCGATCTCGAGGAGCGTGCGCAGGGAGGAGCCGTCGCGAACGTCGAGTCCGACGCCTTCAAGCTTGAGCGTGTCCGTCATCAGATCACCTCGTACTTTGCGTCGGCGAGCCGCACGAGGCTCACGAATCCCGTTTCGGGATCGGTCTCGCTGCCCGTTTCGAGCCGTCCCGTCACCTCGATGAGGCGGTTGTTCTGCACGAAGGCCTGCTCGCTCGCGAGCCTCACGAGGATGATGCTGTCGGGCCAGTCCTGATCGGAGTTGCAGAAGGGGCACAGGCTCACGGGCTCCTTCGTGAGGATGAGGAAGGCGGCTTCGGCCTTGAGCGGCGGAGCCATGAAGCCGCGGATGCGGATCCGCTTGCCCGAGAGCGACTTGAGCTTTTCGGAGAACTGAAGGCCGAGGACGGAGTTGCCCGCGTACATCTCCTCAAACCTGAGTTCTGGGACGGCGGCGAATGCAGGGACGGCCACAAGGAGCGGGGTCCCAAGAAGGCATTTGACGAATTGGCGGCGCTGCATGATGGGTGGCGTCTCGTTTCTGAAAATTGAAAAGGCCGGAGGCGGACTCCCGTGGGAGCCGCGCCTCCGGCGCGGGGCCCTGCGAGGGGCCTTGTGACCGTTACTTGCCGAGGGCAAGCGCTTCGGCCATCACGCGGAAGACTTCCGTGGAGTTCATGAAGCCGCGGATCTGTTCGGCGTTCGGACCCTGGGCGGTCACGACCAGATCGTCGACCGTGTGCACGCCCTGGCTTTCGTTTCGCGGGAGGTTGCCCTCGACGAAGTGGCCGCCCTCGACGTCCTTGTACCTGGCGTCGGCGACGTATTCGCCCTTTTCGTTCTTGACGGCCGGGTTGAAGGTGGCGTCAGGATAGGAGCGGTACGTTTCGTAGTAGTCGGGGTGGGCACCGAAGAAGACGGCAAGACGCTTGGAGGGCTGGAAGTTGTCGGGGAAGCCGTCCTTGTCCTTGTCCTCGTAGTTCGGGTAGCCGGCGTCGGCATAGACGCCCACCTTTTCGCGCATGTCCTTGCCCGGCTTGTTGTCGTCCACCGTGCCGGCGACGGAGATCGAGTGCGTGTGGTCGCCCGTCACGATGAGCAGCGTGTCGGGATTCTTGGCGCAGTAGGCCTTGGCGCGCTCGACCACCTTGTCGAAGGCGATCGTGTCGCCCACGGAGCGGGTCCAGTCGAGCGGGTGGGAGTACTTGTCCACGAGGCCCGCCTCGAGCATCAGGAAGAAGCCGTCCTTGTTCTTCTCGAGCACTTTGACGGCGGCGTCGAAGGATTCGGTCAGATCAGGCTGGTTCGGGAACTTCTTGACGGTGTTGCCCTTCCACTGGTGGCGGTCGACCCAGCCGTCCATGTTGCCGGTGTGAAAGAGGCCGAGCAGGCGGTCGGGCGTCTGGCCGGAGACGGCGCTGAGCATTTCTGTACGGTCCGTGACGAGCTTGTAGCCGGCGTCGCCGAACTTCTGGATGTAGTTGATGCTGTCCTTGCGCTTGGAGCCGGCGGTTTCCTTCGGGAGGAAGTAGGCGGAGCCGCCGCCGAGGATGACCTCGGGCTTGACGTTGTAGAACATCCCGACGATGTCGGCCTTGTCGGCGCGGCGGCGGGTGTGGGAGACGACGGAGGCGGGCGTGGCGTCCTCGATCTCGGCGTCGCTCACGACGCCGATGGCCTTGTTGGTCTTGCGGCGCAGAAGCTCGGCGATCGTCTCCTGCTTCGGATCGTCCTGGCTGGCCTGGGTGCGGTCGGCGTAGACGCCGAGGGCGTTGACGCTCGACTTGTGGCCCGTCATGTAGGCGGAGGCGGTGTTGGCGCTGTCGGCGGCGATCGTGTCGACGGAGCTCGTGCCGAGAAGAGCCATGTGCGGCATGTCGTCCATGGCGAGCGGAGCGTTGTACATGCCGTTCGTCACGCCCTTGGAGAGGATGCGGGCGGCGGTGCGGTGACCGACGGAGAGGCCGTCGGCAAGAAGAATGATGACGTTCTTGGCAACCGGCTTTTCTGGCGTCGTGTAGATGTCCCAGTTGGCGCGCATTTCGCCTTCGGGGCTCTTGACGATGACTTCGTAGCGGCCGGGCTTCTTGATCTCGACGTCGCGGACGACGAGGGCGGAACCGTGGACGTTGTCCTCCTTCTCCATCCAGACTTCCTTGCCGGAGAGCGTCTTGGAGTAGTCGGCACCGTTGATCTGAACGGTGACGTCCTTGCGGGCGACGCTCTTGTCAAGCTCGATCTTGAAGTCGAAGCGGGCGTTCGTCATGAAGCGGGCCTGATCGACGGGATAGATCTGGGCGGCGCCGGCCTGGCCGGCGGCAATGAGGGAGAGAAGCGCTGCGGAGACGGCAGCGGTCGCGGTCTTGATTTTCACAATGAATTCCTTCAACAAACAATGGTCCGAAGGCGCCGGGCCTTCGGATGGAGCAAAGTCTAGGAATTCGATTTGACGATCCCGTGTCGGCTTCGTGAATTGATGATGACCGCGAGGAGGAAATGATGACGGAACCGTGTCGGACGGGACTCAGTCGGCGAGAAGGCTCCAGATGCCCGCAAGGCAGAGGCCGATGAAGGCGAGGAGCGCGATGCACTTGAGAAGCGCGACGGCGGACTCAAGACCGCCTGGCGCACGGGCGGGCGCCTCGGGCGCGGCGGCGCTTTCCGTCACGGGATCCGTCTGCTCGGGCGCTTCGATCTCCGCGTTCGTCTTTCCTGCGCTGCGGCGTCGGCCTGCAGGCTTGTCGAGGCGGGTGCGGCTGTAGATGCCCGTGCCCGGCAGCCCAGCGTTGAGGTAGGTGCCGCGCTTGCCGACCGAGACGCTCGCGCCCTTGCGGCCGACCGTGGCGCTGACGCCCGACTTGGAGAGGTTGAGCGTGACGCCGGGAAGAATCTTGATGCGCTTTCTGAAAAAGAGTGCCATGGCTGTTCGGGAAGCTTGTTTGCCGGGAGGATTCAGGCTCGGACGGCGCAGGCGTGCGCGGCCGGAGCCCAATAGCAAGAAAGGCAGAAAGCCGAAGCTTTCTGCCTTTCGAATTCTGGCGGAAGGGGAGGGATTCGAACCCTCGATACGGAATTTCCGTATGCCGCCTTTCCAGGGCGGTACATTCAACCACTCTGCCACCCTTCCATAGGTGCTCAGCGAACATGCCGGCCGTGGTGATTGGCTTTGTCGACACGTCGAATTTGCTGAGGAGACGAAGTATGCCTGAGTTTTTTGAAAAAGTCAAGAAACGTTTGAAAAAAACTGCAGACGGCATGCGGGATGTGCCGGGACGCCGCCGCACGCATGAAAAAAGGCAGGAAGCCGAAGCTTCCTGCCTTTCTGAATCTTGGCGGAAGGGGAGGAATTCATGAATTAAGGCGTAGCAACGGTTGTAGAGGCTTTAATGTCAAAAGACCCACCAAAAGACCCACCGACGAAAAAAAAGAAGACTAACGGTTTTTTTTGCTTGTGGCGTTGCGAGATTCTCTGGCTACGCGACTCAGGAACTCGCGTAGAGCTGCGATGGGGTACGCAGTAATGCCTGGATAGGCTACAGGGTCCGGGAAGCCGCTTTCCAATGCCCAACGTCGAAGTGTCGGCTCTGATGTATCAAAGGCGGCGATGACTTCATCTCGCGTTAGAAATGCATAGTCAGGAACTGCCGGATCAAAGAGCATCTCGCGAAAACGCATGCCGTCGCGAATCTTGTTGGACGCCGTCATCATTTTTTCATCATCCTGCTGTTTGTTCAAGTCTTTCATTCCTGGTGACCTTTCCTTCTTTCAGGAGTGCCTGATAAAGCCTGTACAGCCCTTTCGGAGTAACGTGCGCCGTGATCGACACGCTCAGTCCTTTTTCCGGGTGCGTGAAGTTCGACACGCGAGGGCGCAGGACGCCTTGCTTCACGCGGTCCGCGTAAGGTTCATTTTTCATTGTGATCCACGAGTGTGCGCGTAGCCAGTCAAAGAGAAGCGTCGCTGGATAGCCGAGCGTCTTGGCGGCTTCTCTGATGAGCATGTCACCGTAGGACGCTTCGACTGTCTCAGCAAAGGCTACCTTCGGAGCGTCCTCCGCGACCTTGTGTTCAAGCGCAGCTTGCTTCTCCAATGAAGAGGCGAGCTGTCGCAGCGCCGTTGGATAGTCCGGCAGCGCCGGAGCGGTAGCCTTGGCCTTTGCGATTTTTTCGCACTCGATGAAGTAGAGGCGGGCTTGCTTGCCTTTCGCGTTTCGTTCGACCATCGCCAGCTCTTTTGCCATGCCGAGGGAAACGGAAAATTCCTTGCTCGGACGACCGCCAGAACTTTCGCTCAAAAATGAGCAAAAGTCCGTGTTCTCGACAAAGCCGAAGTCTTTGATGCGACGAGCTATCCAGTCCTTGAACTCGGTCTTGACGCCGAGGAACGCATGAAGGTCACGCGCGTTGACGGTCTGAATTTCTTCGCCGCCAATGGTTGCCGCACTCAGTGCGATGATTTCGGTCATTGGTTCTCCTTAAAACGGTACTTCGCCGTCGTCATAGGTCTGGGCTTGTTCTTGCACGCGTGAACGTCTTGCCGGTTCGGCCTGTTGCTGTTGTGCTCGATCCTTCGCACTCTGGACGAACTGGAAGTGCTCGCAGATGACTTCTGTCACCCATCGGTCGGCGCCGTTTTTGTCTTTGTACTTTCTCGTTTGAAGACGGCCACGTACCCAGATCGGCGAACCCTTGTGCAGATACTCGGCAATCGTCTCGGCAGTCTTGCCAAAGGCGACGACGGTGTTCCAGTCTGTGACGTTTTCGTATTGACCGTCCGCGTTTTTCACTCTACGGTTTGTGGCGACGGCCAGGGAAACGAAAGCGAGGTTGTTCGTCCCATATCGGATGTCAGGGTCGCGGCCAAGGCAGCCGCAAATGGTCACTTCGTTGATGTTCAGCATTGTTGTTCCTTTGAAATTCGGTTGATTTGTCGTTCGATCTTTTCGTGCATTACCCGGTCGACCTTGGCGCTGAAGCCGGGAATCAGAATGCGGAGCTGACTGATCATTACGAGGCAGTCGGCGCATTCCTCTGCAAGGTCGTTTTCAAGCACGGTGATGCACCGGTACTTGCCGCCGGATGCTTCAGCCTGTCGTGCGAGCGCAAGACGTGAAGCCGCAGTTGCAGCCTCTCCGAACTCTTCGGCAGCCTTGAGCGTCTGATGGTCTCGCCCGTAGTGTCTGGCAATGTCTTTCAGTTCTGCGTCGATCATTCTTCGTAGTCCTCACACCAAGGACGGAAAGAAAGCTGATACCTGCTGACGTCCAGCTGTCGATTGTGCTCGTCGAACCAGTCCCGTCCGTTGAAGTACGCGTACATGCAGAATCCTTTGTGTCCGTCACGAGGGACGAGGCTGATCTGGTAGTGCCCGCGTTCCGGGCGCTCTTTCTTAAAGGAGCGCCATTGTTCGTTGTCATGTTTGTTCATTGCTGCTCCTTGATCTCTTCAATGTCCTGCCACTCGATTCGGACGTGCGCGAGGCAGGCGCCTATCCAGATGCCGACCGTGATGCCCTCGGCAAACTTCTCGTCCGTCACGCGTCCAGCTTTGTGAGCTTCCGCGAAGTTGGCTGCGTACCTGTTCAGACGCTCGTGGAATTTGCCACCAGACAGCGTCTCTAGTTTTCTTCGCGCTTTTTCATCGCGCACTCGGTACTTCATTCGATCAGTCCTTCCTCTTTCATGACACGGACCGGCTTCAGGTGATGCTTCATCACGTAATGCAGCGCCTGGTCCATTTCTTTGTAGGAGAAGCCCTTGAATAGCTCGATAAGGTTCGGCAGCAGGGCTTCGGCTTGCAGCAGGTTTTCTTTCGCGATCACGTGGTGTTCTTGCCAGATGCGCCAGGCCGCATCGACCTGACGCCATGCCGGCTCAATCTCACGTCTGAACTCCTCGCCTTCTTCGAGGTCGTAGGACAGGCGGTCAGCGAGAAGCAGAAGCCCAACGAGGTAAGCCCACGATTCGTGCGAAGGCTCAGTTCTGAAGGACTGCAGGTGAATGCGGTAGTCGAGCTCGATGTTGGCGGCTGCGCGGTCTGACAGTCCCTTGTTCGCCGAGATGTCGAGCATGTCGAGGTAGCCGATGCGGTGCCTCCTTGGGTCGTACTTCTTCGTGCGCTTTTTCTTCGGTTTCTTACTGGTAGGCATCAGGCTTGCCCCTTGATCTGAGACGCGAATGCGCACTTGTTTCTAGGCAACGAAGGCGGGAGCGTGAGGCTGTACTTTTGGCCTGTACGAATGTTCTCGTATACCTCTGCGCGCCATTGGTTTTCCTGCATACGGGAGTACGCAAGCGTCGCCCAAGATAAAAAGAAAACGAGTGTGACTACCACGTCTGCGCCGATGAAAAATCCGTCCATAAAATCCGAGGAATGCTGGAATTGAGCGGAAATCCACAGCAGGCAGAGAATGACGATGTTTATCCATTCTTTGAGCATTCTCGTAATCAGACATTCGACGAAAAATGCCGCCAGTTCGGTTTTTGAGTGAGGTCTCATTCCGCGTCCTCCTTACAGAAAGCCCCGCACGAGGCGGGGCATGAGTGGGTTACTGGTGCTTGAAGCTCAAGCGAATGTCGCCGTTGTCTTCAACAGTCATTGACGTACCGGCGATCTTTTTCAACGCTTCTGGATCAAACGCGGTCGTCTGTTCGGCGGGCACCGTTTCAGCTGTGGGTTGTTCGTCGAACTCCTCCTCTTCTTCAGCGTTTTCTTCAGTGTCGTCATAAGCAAACAACAGAGCGCTGATCTCGTCGCTTTCGATTTTGGCGCGCTCGATTGTGAGTGCGTAGTTGCAGACGGAATGGGCGATATTCTGGAGGACTTCCTTGTGTTCGCTTTTGTGGCTTTCGAAGGCGATCAAGAGAGCAGATTCGACGAGGAGAGAAGTGTCGATGTCGTCGATCCGGTTGTCATACTGATTGTTGATGTCGAACAGAGCGGACCGGATGATTTCATGGGAGGTTGCTTTTTTAAGCATGAGCTTCTCCTTGTAGAGATAATGGGTTAATTGTTTTCGTGGATTTCGTCGTCAACGACCGGGGCTTCGAGATACTGCTCTGCAGCGGTGCCTTTCTCGATGAACTCGCCTTCGATGAAGTCCTGCTGCGTTACGGCCTCGCCACGGTCCGACTTCTCGTCGATCTCGACGGCACGGACGGCCTCGATGCTGACGGGGAGATACTTGAAGAGGCGACGAATGACGGTCTTCTTTGCCATCTCGTCCCAATGCGAGGACCAGGGGCCAGAGGTGCCGGCTTTTGAGGTCTTGCGCACAGCTTCAATCTCGGCGCGAGACATAACCTCGAATTGAACTCCGCCGCCCTTGAGCTTCGCGACGGCATAGACGTGAGTGACCTTTCCGCGATCCGCAACCGATGCAGGGATGTGCTCGATGTCCGGATCAAGACCGAGCTTGTAGTTGAAGGTGTCCTGTTCGTGCACGCAGTATGCGGAGAGGCTGACGATCTGGCCGGATCGACGTGCGAGGTCGATCATTCCTCGGTAGCCGATGATGAGCTGGGCGTTCGGACGACCAGACTTGTCTTTGCCATTCCCGAAGGGCAGCAGGTAGCAATGCCCGAGCGCGGAACCGGGCTCAAGGCCGAGAGCAGCGCACTGGAGGACTGCGCCGTAAAAGCTCTCAGGGGCGCACTTCAGAAGAGCCGGTGCCTTGCGGCACTCAGTCATGACGATGCGCGTCAGGCGATCAGCAGTCATGCTCTTCGGAAGTGCCAGGGCCATCTGTGCCTGAAACTTTTTCGAGCGCACGACGTCGATGACGGTTGCGGCTTTGACCTGTTGCACGACGGCGGTCTGTTCGGCGGCAGGTGCGACCTGAGATTTGAGAACATCAGTTGTGGACATTGGTTTTCCTTTGTGTTAAGCGAGTCGAAGGATGCGGGTGGTGGAGGTCTGTACGAAGTCCCTGTACAGGTCCGGGTGTTCTTTCTTGAATGCAGTGGATGCGAAGCGGGAGCTGTTCTGCGCCTTGTAGGTCACGGCCTTCTCGCCGCTAATGAGTAGTCCTGACTTCTCGCCGATGGCTAAAATCACGCGGTTTGCGACGGCCTTTTCCTGGTCTTGGAGCTCCTTGATGCGCTCTCTGATCGTGCGCAACTCGCCAATGTCGGCCGCTTCATCGTTGCTGGCCTCGACCATCTCGCCGTCATCGCGGGCGTACAGCTTCTTGATGTCGTCGGCATTGATCGGATCGGGAGGGACGTCAGCGAGGACCTTCTTGAACCAGAAGGCGTGGCACTTTTCGACGATGGCTTTGATCACGTCCTCGTCGCGCCGCACTTCGTACATTCGGTAGTCTTGTCCGCCGATGAGAACAGCGACATAGAACTTCTTGATTCCGGTAACGGCCATGTACCACTGAATCTGCGTTTCGTAGTAGAGCGGAATCTGGTGCTCGGTGACGACATTGCCGGACACGATCTCAGCTTCCTGCGAAGGCCCCCACTTGTCAGCCATGAAGGCGTTGGCGGTCTTGCATTCAAGGCCAACGTCGGTCGAAAGCATGAGGCCTGTTTCGGCTGCCTTTTCGGGCTTGTGGACGCGGACCGTCTTAGCAATCTGCTCGTTGACGATCGCCCGGTCGATGTTGCCGCGCATCCAGCCTCCCTCGCCGGTTGAGAGGAGGAAGTTCACGCGTTGAATTTTCATTCCGGTGCGCTTGCTGAACTCTTTTGCAACCACGTCTTCAAGCGTCGTTCCCCAGTAGGCTGCCTCACCTGCAGGCGATCCTTCGGCCTTCCCGGTTTTCTCTTCCCAGAGGCTCAAGGGAGTCTTGTAAGGATTGAGTCCGAGAACGGTGGCGACGTCTGAGCCACCGATGCCCTTCGTGCGTTCTTGCAACCAGGCATCGCGCGGCATCTCTGCAGTCTTAATAGCAGCCATTAAAAACCCCTTGAATGAGTGCGCCGGCGACAATCGCGAGCGCTCCTACGAGAACAACGACCTTCCAGATCAGCGAGCGAGGGTCGTTCACACGAAAAAGGCTCGACGTTCTGCCGAGCCTGCTTTGCTGCGCGACTCTGTTCTAGCGGTCGCGTTCGAGTAATTCGTTTCATGTCAAAATCCAGTGGGATGTGGTTAATCGTCTTGACCGGGTCTGAGTAGCTCATTGGGTTACCTTGAAAATCCCGCGTTGAAAAGCTTCGTAGACTGCTTCTGCGGCAGTTCTCGCGCAAAGCACGCTCATCATTTCTTCGTGGTAGTACTTGACGGTCGTTATCGCGATACCCATCTTTTCGGCGATTTCGCGTCGTCTGAGACCTTTCGCAACGAGCGTGAGGTACTCGATTTCGCGCGGTCTCAAGTTTTTGCGCGGTTCCGCTTTCATTCGAGCGCCTCGCCTTCGTCCTCGGGGTCGGGGCCGCACCATTTTTCGTAGTCGTCAGGACCACATCCGTCTGGGTAGTTCCATGCCATGCCGATCTCCTTAGTCAAAAATCCAGTGGTAGAGAGTGGCCGCAGCCATTGCCGGCAGGATCACTAGGCCGAAGAATCCGAGAAGGCCTTCGAGGCCATCGATGAGGTACCCGAGTACGCCAGAGCGCTGAGGCTCGGTACCGTCCGTGCCGAAGTAGGTCCGCTTCGCCAGGTCGTCGAGGTAAGTAATAAAGCGCTTCATGACGCCTCCGATAAAAAGAAAAGACATTCATGCGCTCCCGTCCCTTGGTGACTAGTCAGGTACCCAAAGGAGAGCGGGACAGAAGCGCGTGAATGCCTTCTTGTGAAGAAGGGTGGGGGAGCGGCGGTGTCCCCCGAAGTCGTTACGGAAGTTCGTCCATGACGCACTGGACGTTGCAGGCGACCTGCTCGTACTTCTCCGCTGCGGGGCAGTGGATGACGGTCGGCTCGGTCTTCATGTAGAAGTGGAGGTCTGCAGCGTTCTTGATGCTCACGAGAGCGAACTCATGCACGTCGGTCTCGCCGCAGGTTTCCCGGCCTTGTGAGCGGAGGTAATGCGCAAGCCTGACGTCAAATTCATTGCCGGTCATGGTGTTCTCCAAATAAAAAGCCCACTCAGCTTGCCTCGATGAAGAAACTTGAGTGGGCCACCTTTCAGTGCGATCATTAGAAGGCCGGGCTCGTCCAGTTCGGCATTCCTTTAACTCACACTGAAAGGTGAAAGATGTTGAAAAAATTCTCTAACCAGGAAGCATTCGAGCTGATCAAGGCTTTGATTCTGTCAAGGCAGATCGTTGTGGCTGGACCGGCCGAGATGGGCTCAGATGAGGCTTGTCAGTTCGATCTGGCCGCTCATGACTCTCTATATCTGAAAGCTCTGTATTTCCAGTTGACTCATCATGAGTCTGGGCTTACAGAGGTCGCAGCACTTGAAGAAACGCTTCGACAAGATCCAGAGGCACCGTGCCATAGCGCAGATTGAACGCGCTTCCCTGTTTTTCTGGTAAGCCGTCCCGCGTGTCGCTCTTTGCGGGTGCCCGCGAGATGGCCGTGATCTTTGAGGAGGAGGGGTGCCTCCTCTCGTAGTTGTTACTTGCTGGCCTTTTCGATGGCCTTTTCAATATCTGCCTTCGCGTCCTGAAGCCAGGCGATGTGCCTTTCGACGCTTTCCTTGAGGATGTTAAGCACTCGTTCGTCGGCGGCATCAATCGGGAACTGGTTAAAGTCATTCTGTGCCAAGTGGCCGACGGTGTTGATGGCCGCGAGGGCGCGCTTGATAAGGTGAAGTTCTTCGTTCGTCATGATGTTTTCCTTCGGTGCTCAGTTGCTATTAGAAAACCGATCTAAAAGCCCTCATGCGAAGGCGTTTAGATCGACTTTCTGCGAAAACCCGGTCTTCCCGTCATGGCCTTGAAAAGGCTGAATTCGCTACGTCCGCCGCTCCGTGCTTCTCAACACCTGCCACCACGCGTCCGCGTTTTCATGTCTACCCGGGGCATTGCACCTCGGCGCGGAATATACGGCAAACAGAAAATGTTGTTGTGTATTCCGTAATGCAAATACTAAGGTATGCCGTATTATGCGAGCAAGCCGAGATTTCGGTATTCCGTTGATTCTTTGAGTTAGATCAAGGAGTACCGAAAAAAAAGCCCGCGAAATGCGGGCTTTTGGTTTGCGAGGTGGATTTGTTTAGAGCCAGCTGTTGCCGGCGCGGTCTCTGACGCGACCGATGAGCTTGAATGTCTCCAGATCGTTTGCAGTGAGCGTTTCGTCTGGTATTTCGGGATTGAAGGAGCGGATCAGAAGTCCGTTGATGAGCGGGCGCAGCACTTTTACGCGCATCTTCCCGTTGATCATGAAGACGTAGACCTTTCCACTGATGATGTCCTCTGGCGAACAGTCAACCAGTATTTTGTCTCCGTCCCAAAGATAAGGCTCCATGCTGTCGCCGTGCACTAGGAACGTTTTGCAGTTGTCGGGGTTGATGAGGTGTGTTTGGAACCAGGAACGAGGCTTTATGAAGCCGCCTTCAGGGTCTTTTACTTCCTCAAAGATGATTTCATTTTCGTTGCCGGGACCGGCAGAGGCTTGCACATAGTATTGCGGGATGATGATGAACTCCGAGTCGGCGAGATTGTCGCCGTTTTCTATTCCTTCATAAGTCCTTACAGATGGAGACTTCATGTCTCCTGTCCCGTCTGCGAGCCACGACGCGCTTACTTGCAAATATTCTGCGGCAAGGATCGCGTGCTTGTATCCGATTGTCTTTGTCTTACCAGAAAACCAGTCAGTTACTGAAGAAGGGCGGATTCCGCAATGTTTTGCGAGACCAGCCTTGTTTTTGTAAGGGGCGGTTGCCTGAGCTTGCTCTAGGGCTTCCGCCACACGTTCTGCGAGCGTCCCCATTTGAAACTCCATTAAATGTTTCGGCATGCCTGAAATATAACTGCCAGCTGGCTTGCTTGTCTATTACGGTATGCCGTATACTTCAGCCGTAGGTTAACTTCGTTATACCGGAATAAATATGAGGCAGAAGAAACTGAAGAAGCAAAAAAGACTCGATCCCGCTTTCAGCGCTCGCGTAATTGACGAACTTGGTGGGACCAGTGCGGTCGCTCGCATTTGTGGCGTAACTCCGTCGTCGGCCTCCGAGTGGAAGACTGAAGGTATTTCGCGCGGGTACTTCATGTTTTTGCGGGAGAAGTTCGCGAATCTCCCAATCATGCGCGAAAAGATCGCGCTCGATTTCTGAGTGAGACGCTGCTATGGCCCGCTATCGAAAAATTGACGTTCGCATCTGGAACGACCAAAAGTTTCGCTCTCTTTCTGACAACGCGAAGTTGGCGTTCTTCCTGGTGCTGACACATCCAGATACCACGCCTCTAGGCATGCTCAGATCACGCCCGGTGGCACTGGCGTACGAACTCGGATGGCAAGCCGATGCCATGTCCGATGCCATCGAAGAGGCATGCCAGATGGGGATGCTGATGGTAGACGTGAAGGCAGGGCTGATGGTTGCTCCGAACTTTCTTAAGTACAACCCGCCCAATGGACCGAATTCGCTCGCGTCATGGGGGGAGTTGATTGATCTGATGCCGGAGTGCCCGTTGCGTGATGAGAGTCTCCGGCGCTTAAAGCCCTTCTTAGACAGTCTTTCAGATGGCATGAAGAAAGGCATTCCGGATGCCTTAAAGGATGCCATCAGGGATGCCATGTCGAGGGCATCGAACATCCAGGAACAGGAACAGGAGCAGGAGCAGGAGCAGGATATTGCCGCTTGCGAGCCTCCACCGCCGCTTGATGACGATCAGGATGAGCAAAAACAGAATAGTCAAGAGAAAGCTTCTCGATCGAAGCGCACTCGTCTAACGATTGAAGTGCTTCCTGATGACTGGCGTGAATACTGCGCAAAGGTTGCACCTGAAATCGACCCGGATAAGGCTTGGGAGGATTTCAAGGACTACTGGCAGGTGAAGGCTAAAGACCCGTTATCGGCGGACTGGAAACGCACCTGGCAGTCCAATGTTCGCAAATTGCATAGCGGTCCAGATTGGATGAAAGGGCACCTGATGAAGGCATCTGTACGGAGCTTTAAAAATGCGAAGAACGTCACCCAGACGCCGGAATACCGAGAACGACTTCAGGCCTGCTGCCGAGGTGAAGGCAGAACTGAAAAACTCGCCGACGACGGCGTAACGATCATCGTGGATTGAGGAAAACAACATGAAAAAAGCAGAAGGCTTGGTCGGCTTGTTGGGCTTTGCCGAGGGGGAAGAGGAGCGGGTATGCCCAGAGCATGGGCGGTATATCTCGCACCTGACCTACCTGAAGGGAGAGCTCAAGAATGCGAGCGGATGTCCGAAGTGCCGAGCGATCCAGTTGCAGAAGCGGCAGGAAGACGAAGAGCGCGAACGAAAGGAACATGAAGAGCTTGAAAAGCGCCGCGCGTATGAGCAGACGCTGGACCGAACGGCCATCCCGACCAAATACCGATCCAGGACGCTCGCATCCTTCAGAACCGATGGGAACGACCAGAAAGCGAAGGTGCTCAAGATCGCCGAGTCCTACATCACAAAGTTCGACGCGCTTCGCCAGTCCGGCATAGGAATGGTTTTTATCGGCGAATGCGGGACTGGCAAGACCCATCTGGCGTGTGCGGTGCTTCAGGAACTCTTGAGCAAGTGCGCCGGCATCTACACGACGGCACATGAGATGGGGCAGAGGGTTGCCGATTCCTGGGGCTGCCGAGAGACGGGTAAGACGACCGCAGACGTGAAAAGAGCCTACAAAACCTGTCCGCTGCTTGTCGTCGATGAGGTCGCAAAGGAAGACGCGAAGCCGATCACAAAGGAAGTCCTCTCAGAGGTCTTGTACGCCCGCTACGACACTCAACTTCCGACCATCTGGATCACCAACGCCGATCCGGCGCTGCTGAAGAGCGCGATAGGAGAGCAGGAGTACGACCGGCTCAAAGAAACATGCAAGTTCATCCGGTTCTCGTGGCCGAGCATGCGGAAGAACGACATCGATTTTTAACAAAGGAGGAGTCATGAAAGAAAGTGACGAATATCGCCTCGGACGATCTGCCGCATTGCGTGGTGAGTCGATGGCGAAATACCAGAGCCTCACGGCTCGAATGAATCCCAAAAAGAGAGCAGCCTTCATTCAAGGCTATTACGACGGACTGAGGAGAAAGGAAAAATGATTGGTTTCACGATTGAGGGGGCTCCAGTCCCCAAAGGACGCCCGCGCTTCACGCGCACTGGGCATACGTTCACACCGGCCAAGACGCGTCAATACGAGGCTCTGGTGACGGCAAGAGCAAGGGAAGCCATGATCGGCAAGAGAAAGATCGAAAAGCCGAACGCAGTCCGTGTGGACATCCTCGCCATCTTTCCTGTGCCCTCGTCATGGTCTAAGAAACGCCGCACAGCGGCTCTGCAAGGTGTCGAGCATCACGTCTCAAAGCCGGACCTTGACAACGTGCAGAAGGCGATTCTTGACGGCATGAACGGGATCGTTTTTGAGGACGACTCGCAGGTGATCGACAGCCGGACCAGAAAGGCGTACGGACCCGAGCCTGGTGTAAAAGTTTTTATTGACGAGGTGAAGCATGGATGACGCAGACCGAGCCGCCAGAAGCGATGAATGGATCATGCGCGCGGCAATTGAGGAGAGAAAGCCCGAGGGACCGAGTCCGGTTCTCGTGAGCCTGTGTTTGAACTGCGGAAAGGTCATTGAGAGAGTGCCCGCATCCGCGAATGGAGTGAAAAACGTTCGACGCTGGTGTTGTGCCGCTTGTCGTGACGAATGGGAAGAGGAACATGAACGCTGAAGAAAAGATTCTCGAAGACCGTCTGCTCAACTGGGGGCGTTGGAACCAAGACCCGAAGCGGCAGGGACGATCTCCGTTGTGCGCCTTCATGGAAGCCGTGCCGTACGATGAGAAGGACGATGACGTGCCTGTCGAACGGCATGACGGGCCGCCTCCGGTGGATGTCAGCGATGCCCTGCTTGTGCAAAGGGCGTGGGAACGACTCCCGGTTGCACCAGAGCGCTACAGAAAGGCGAAGATGGTTGTCGGTGTTGCATACGCCTTCAACGTGCCTTTCATGGACCTGAAGCGCATCCTGAGGAAGTACCATCGCATCAATCTTCACGAGCGGGAGTTTGATGGACTGGTGGAGATGGGTAGGAAGATGATTCGAAACAATCTCCTAAAACTCGAAGGGATGCCGCCAAAATGAGTTATACTCGGCAGTAACAATTTGAAGCTGTGTGATCAGCGGGGCCGTTTTCGGGGATACGTGTATCTTCAGAAAACGGCATGCCTTTTTGCGTAGGTGGGGTTGGACCCCAAAAGATTGAGCCTGTAGGAGTGATCCTGCGGGCTTTTTTCGTTTACAACACCGCGCAAGCCTAGCTTGGGACGGATTGTCCCCTGGAAGCTCACTCCGCGCGGTTTCCTTTTCGCTACCTTAGGGCAGTTTGCTCCGAGGTCGGGGCGGGGAGAAATCCTCGCCCTTTCTCATTTTCGGAGGGTCGCTATGTTCGATCGATTTGACAACTGGCTTATGGATAGGCTTGTTCGGCTCTATGTTGCTGCGAGTGCGCGCCGACGTCGCCGCCTTGGGCTTGCCGCTGATGGAGACTTCGAGGGTGTCCGCTTTATCGATACCGACGCGGGACAGGCAAGGTTCGTTTATTCGTACCGCCTACCGCACAAATCGGCCACGGTGTGAGCGAATTAGCTCTCTTACGATAGTGCCCGCATCGTCTGATTCGGTGAGGTCGAGCCATTCTTCTGGCGTTAGGTCTGGGATGAGAATTTTTCGTTCATCTCTCAGGAAAACGATGGCTTCGCAGCCGCATTGAAATTCAATGCAAGCAATCGTGGGGTCATCGACATCCAGAATCTGTAGATCATCATCGATGTAGGTAAGTGACATAAACGCCTCGTTGGTTACGTTGATAGGGTCAGAGCTTCAACGATACACCAGAGAGAGCATGACGCCCTCGGGGGAAACCTCAGGGGCTTTTCTATTTGGAGGTCTTTATGACTGAATTTTGGATGGGCGTCGGCATGATTGCTGGAGCTCCGGTGTTTGGGTTCGTGTCAGCGCTTCTTGCCGTTGCACCTATCTACTGGGCTTGGGGTCGTGTTTTGAAAAAGATGCCAGAGGAAGATAGAGCAGAAAATAAAGAGAAGGTGGACTCAATCGTCGCTTCTCTTGTTTTTGGTGTCTTTTCGTTGGTGGCCCTTGTGTCGGTAATCAAAGGCTTCTGTTTCATCTTCTGAGGTACAGCATGAAGAAAGCTATTGTGGCGGCCATTGCGGTCGCCTTTTTCGTTTCTACAGCTGCGGAAGCACGTGGTGGTCGTGGGTTCAGCGGTGGGCGTTCGTTCTCCCGTCCTGCTCCGACGAAGAGCTATGCACCGAAGCGCACGACCGTTGTGAAGAAGAACACGACCGTCATAAACCAGACGCAGACTGTCAATCAGGTGCCGGCATCTTCCAACAGTGGCTTCTGGTCTACTGTTGCCGGATCGTTCGCAGGATCGATGGCAGGCAATGCTGTCTACGATGCAGTGACCGATGACAAGAGCCAGGAACCGGTGCAGGCTCAACCTCAGCCCGCTCAATAACAAAGATTCCCAATAAAACGAAAGCCGCAGGAGCTACCAACTCTTGCGGCTTTCTCGTTCTACAACCTGAAGTAGAGGTCGTATGACTAGAAAGATTGTACACAAGCCCGGCGACCGCGTCGGACACTTTGAGATTGTTCGTTATGAAGCAACAACTCCTAACGGGGATTCGATGTGGAGGTTGTGTTGTCTCAATTGTGGACATGAGGTAGTGAAGAGAGGTACGACGGTTCGACAGGTAATGCGGTCGCCGGAAACAATGTGGTTGTGCGAATGCGAACAGGAAGAACGGCGGAAGCAATCGGAACTGGCGGCCCAGGCAAGGCGTGCCGAAGTGGAAGCACGAGAACGGGAAGCGGAACGGTACAGGAAGCTCAAGACTGACAATCGGCTTCTCTACTACACCTGGAAGGGTATGAAGGCTAGATGCTATCGAAAGACGCATCCGAAGTACAAACACTACGGCGCGCGAGGTATCTTCGTCTGCGATGAATGGCGTGACGACTTCGAAGCCTTCTGCATATGGTCCCTCAAGCATGGCTATCGTCAAGGACTCACCATTGATCGTCGAGACAACGACCGTGAGTACAGCCCGGACAACTGCAGGTGGACGACTTACGTTGTTCAAAACAACAACAGACGACGCTCGCCTCAATGCAGAGCATAGAGCACGGAAAGCCAGGGATCGAAGGCCTCTCGGAGAAGCACGGGTCCTGGCGGGGCTTTTGCCCCCGTGCGGGTCGGACGAGCCCCGAAAACGGTCTAGATGCAATTTTCAAAAGGGTGTTCATGAACATTTCACTTTACGCTTTCCGTGAACGGTTTACGCCTGCCGGTGCCTGCCGGTATTGAAGCGAAAGCGCGAACGCGTGAAGATGGAAGTACCAAACAAAATGAGGTGTTGGCATGGCGAACGATGGCGTCAGCATGCGAGAGTTTGCGCGCCAGGTCGGACGTAGTGCCGCATACGTAAGCGGGAAGTGCAAGACTGGCGAGCTGCCTCTTGTCGACGGAAAAATTCCGTTAGAAGAAGGTCTGAAAGCCTTCAAGGCTCTGGTCAAGTCTGAAGAACGAAAAAAGGCGAGCCGTCGCACGTCCAGAAAGACTGCGGACGTGTTCTCGGGCGATGACGAGGACGATAAGCAAATATCGGCTGTTCTGAACGTAAACGAAGCGTTCAACAAAGCCCGGCTCGCAAAAGAGGTCGCGACCGCAAAGATCAAAGACCTCGAATACAAAAAGCTCAAGGGCGAGTACGTAGCGGTTGCTGATGTTGAGGCGGACGCGAGAGAGGCGGCAGCAATGCTCCGCAACTTCGCGATCTCCGCCCCGACTCGTTATTCAGCGCTGCTTGAAAACAGAACGCAGCGCGAAGCCGAGGAAGTCCTTGAGGACATCTTCCGCGACCTATTGAAAACGATCAACGACTCGCACTTTGCAAAGGGGGGATGAGATGGGCATTTGGTCCAAGGCGTGGGCGCAAGCCTGTCGCCCGATCTCTCGTTTGACTGGGAGCCAGTGGGCCGACAGGTTTCGCGTCGTCGCTTCCGGTACGTCTCCTGAAGCGGGCATGTGGCGTACAAGCCGAACGCCGTATTTGCAGGAGCCAATGGATTCAGCAACGGATCGACGGACAGAAATGGTCGTCATGTGTTGCTCTTCACAGCTCGGCAAGTCGGAGATGCTCCTGAACATCATGGGCTACTACGCCGATCAGGAGCCCGCGCCTCAGCTTATGCTACAGCCGACCGTTGAAATGGCCGAGGCGTTCTCGAAGGAGCGCATCGAGCCCATGTTCCAGAACTCTCCAGGCTTGCAAGGCAAGCTCGAAGAAGGAAAGGACGGTCGCGGTTCCGCGAAAAAGTCAAGCACGACAATTCGCATGAAGCACTTCCCCGGTGGCTACCTTGCCCTTGTCGGTGCGAACTCGCCGGCGGGGCTTGCGTCCCGTCCGATTCGCGTCCTGCTTTGTGACGAAGTGGACCGCTACGGCGTGACGAAAGAAGGGGACCCTCTGAAGCTTGCCATTCAGCGAACTCAGAACTTCGGAAACCGAAAGATCATTCTTGTCAGCACGCCGACCATCAAAGGCGCGTCGAAGATTGACGACTGGTACGAACGAAGTGATCAACGTCGCTTCTTTGTCAAGTGCCCGCATTGCGGTGAGGAACACATTCTGCAATGGGCAAACGTGACCTGGCAGAAAGACGACGAAGGGAATGCGCTGCCGATGACAGCAAGCATGCATTGTCCAGAGTGCGGTTGCATCACGAGAGGCGCTTACAAGCCCGACCCGAAGCTACTGCAGAGCGGTCGTTGGATTGCAACGAACCCCGGAAGCAAGATCAAGGGCTATCACGTCAACGCGCTCTATTCGCCTTGGGTCAATTTGCACGATCTGGTGGAGGAGTTCGTTTCGGTGAACCACAACCGCGACAAACACGGCCTCATGGAGTTCGTGAATTTGAAGCTCGGCGAGGCCTGGGAGGAAATCAACCCTGACGCCGACAACTGGGAGCAACTGTTCAACCGGCGCGAAAGCTATCCGCCAAACGGCGTCCTCCCGGAAGGCGTCTTGCTACTGACCGCTGGCATCGACGTTCAGCACGACCGTCTCGAATGCACGGTCTATGGATGGGGCGTCGGGCGGGAGTGTTGGGGCATTGAACATCGAGTGCTTTATGGCCGCCCGGACGATCCGCGAACATGGCAGCAGCTTGATGCAATCCTGCAGCGGCAGTATTCGATGCAAAACGGCGTCCATGTTTCGGTCGCTTGCGCCTGCGTTGACTCTGGTGACGGGACCTACACAACGAACGTCTACCAGTACACGAAAGCCCGAGAACGAATGCGCGTTTTCGCGATCAAGGGGCGAGGCGGCATCGGTGTCCCGTTCATCAACACGCCGACGAAGAGCAACGCGATGAAGGCAACGCTCTTCACGCTCGGTGTTGACAGCGGAAAGTCGCTCGTCATGAACAGGCTTTCCGTGCAGGAACCTGGTCCGAACTTCGCGCACTATGCGGCGCAGGAGGACAGGGGCTTTTATGAAAACTTCTTCAAGCAGTTGACCGCTGAGGTGCTTGAAAAACACTTTGAAAAAGGCGTCGTGAAAATGGCGTGGAAGAAAATCCGCGAACGCAACGAGGCCCTTGACTGCGCGGTCTACGCGACTGCCGCACTCGAATTGCTGAACCCGAACTTCGAGTTCCTTGCCGACTTCTACCAGAACGGCGGGGCACTCAGACAGCAGACCGCTCCCCGCAAGCCGCGAGGGACGCTGTCGAAGGGAATAACCGTGTAAGGAGTTGCAAGTCTAGTGCGACAAGAGAAAACGCAGATCGAATACGTTAGCGTTGACAATCTGAAGGCGTACGAGCGAAATGCTCGAACGCACAGCGACGAGCAGGTACAGCAAGTCGCAGAATCGATCAAAGAGTTTGGGTTCACAAATCCCGTTTTGATCGACGAAAACAACGAGCTCATTGCAGGCCACGGTCGAACAATGGCCGCGAAGTCGATCGGCATGAAGGAAGTGCCGGCGATTCGCCTGAAGGGGCTCACAGCTGCGCAGAAGAAAGCGCTGCGCATTGCCGACAATCAGTTGGCACTGAACGCCGGATGGGATGAGGAGCTTCTCCGCATCGAGCTCGGTGAACTTCAGGAACTTGACTTCAACCTCGATGTCATGGGCTTCTCTGACGAAGAGCTCGACCTTCTGCTTGATGGGACCGGCTCGATTGATGACGACGAGGAGCACGGGAAAGACGCTGAGGAAATCGCGGAACCGTCAGAAGACCCGGTTGTCAAGCCTGGCGAACTTTGGCTCCTTGGGGACCATCAGCTGTTGTGCGGAGATTCAACACGCATCGATGATCTTGTTCGCTTGTGCGAAGAAGGCAGCGTCGATCTGTATTTGACCGACCCGCCTTACAACGTGGCCTACGAAGGCGCGACGAAAGACAAGCTGACGATTCAGAACGACAACATGTCGGACGAGAACTTCCGAAAGTTCTTGATTGATGCCTTCTCTACTGCTGATTTTGCCATGAAGCCAGGAGCGTCTTTCTACATCTGGCACGCGGACGCTGAAGGCTACAACTTCCGAGGCGCGTGCCGAGACAACGCGTGGAAGGTGCGCCAGTGCCTTGTGTGGAACAAAAACTCTCTTGTTCTTGGTCGTTCTGACTACCAGTGGAAGCATGAGCCGTGCTTGTACGGCTGGAAGGAAGGCGCGGGGCATGCCTGGTACTCGGACCGTAAACAAACGACGGTTCTCGACTTCGATAAGCCGTTGAGGAACGGGGATCACCCGACGATGAAGCCGGTTGATTTGTTTGAGTATCAGATCGGCAATTCCACAAAGAAGGGCGACGTCGTTCTCGACAGCTTTGCCGGCTCTGGCACGACCGTCATTGCTTGCGAGAACACAGGTCGTAAGGCTCGGGCGATGGAGCTCGATCCACGTTACTGCGACGTCATCATCAAGCGATGGCAGGACTTGACGGGAGAGGACGCGGTTCGTGAAGACGGCGTGACGTTCAACGACTGCAAGTAATCACAAACAAAGGAGGCATCGAAATGTCTTGGATCACCATAGACGAGGCCCGCGCGAATCTGAAGATGTGGCTCGATGCCGAACGCGCGGTCGCCTCTGGCCAGTCTTACAAAATCGGAACGCGTAGCTTGACGAGAGCTTCGCTCTCAGACATTGCAGCTCGCATCAAATACTGGCGCAACGAGATCGACAAGCTCGAAAACGGCCGTAAGGGGGCACGTGTAATGCGTGCCGTCCCTCGCGACCTGTAAGGAGGCTTGCAAATGAATCTGCTTGACAAAGCAATCAGGGCGATCAGTCCTGAGCGCGCGTTGAAGCGTTATGAAGCCCGCCGAAAGCTCGAAATTCTCAACAGCGGATATTCGCGGCACGGTGGCTCATACGCCAAGAAGTCCCTTATGGGATGGCTATCCGGCGGGAGCGACGCGGACGCGGACATCGTTGACAACTTGGAGACGCTTCGCAATCGCTCGCGCGACCTCTATATGGGTTCGCCTCTTGCAACTGGTGCGCTCAAGACCGTTCGAACGAACGTCGTTGGGTCCGGGCTTGCGCTGAATGCCCAGATCGATGCGAAGTTCCTAGGCCTTACCGAGGAGCAGGCGAAAGAGTGGGAAGAAAACACCGAACGTGAATGGCGGCTGTGGTCTGAAAGCGTGAACTGCGATGCGGAAAGACGGCAGACGTTCTTTCAGCTTCAGTCTTTGGTGCTCCTTTCTGCGTTGATGAGTGGCGACGTCTTTGTGACGATGCCGATCATCCCGCGCAAGGGCTGCGCCTACGACTTGCGAATCGGCCTCATCGAAGCCGACCGCGTGTGCGATCCGCTGAACCCTCCGACGACAGCTAATGTCCTCGGCGGCATCGAGGTCGGGACATACGGCGAGACCGTTGCCTACTGGGTGGCGAAACATCATCCGGGCGCGATCCCTCGCATTGGTCAGGACCTGCAACAGGAATGGAAGCGCGTGCTGGCTTTCGGCACAACGACGGGGCGTAGAAACGTTTTGCACATCATGGCAGACGTTGAACGTCCTGCGCAGCGCCGAGGCGTGCCGATGCTTGCTCCGGTCATCGAGGCCTTGAAGCAACTTTCAAGGTATTCGGAAGCCGAGCTGATGGCGGCGGTCGTGTCCGGAATGTTCACGGTCTTCGTCAAGAGCAACACTCCCGATTCTCCACTCGGACAGGCTTTCAATCCCGCGATGCAAGTCGACAAGGACCCGAACGCCTATGAAATGGGTAACGGGTCGATCGTCGCCCTTGACGAAGGTGAAGAGGTCCAGATCGCGGACCCGAGTCGACCGAATCCGAACTTCGATCCTTTCGTGATCGCTATTTGTCGCCAGATCGGTGCGGCGCTGGAGATCCCTTACGAGCTTCTCGTGAAGAACTTCACAGCGTCCTACAGCGCGTCGAGGGCTTCGCTTTTGGAGGCTTGGAAGATGTTCCGCATGCGCCGCGAATGGCTCGTGGGGAACTTCTGTCAGCCGATCTACGAGGAGTGGCTGACCGAGGCTGTTCTGAAAGGTCGTGTGCAAGCACCCGGCTTCTTCGATGATCCGGCAATCCGTGCAGCTTGGTGCGGGGCCGAATGGTTCGGCGATGCGCAGGGACAGCTTGATCCGCTGAAGGAAGCCAACGCGGCGAAGGTCCGTGTCGATGAAGGCTTCAGCACTCGAGAACGCGAGGCGGCTGAGCTCACCGGCATGAAGTATGACCAGGTTCACGCGGTGCGAAAGCGCGAGGAGGCAATGCGCAGGGAAGACGGTCTGAGTGCGACAGCTCCGGCTCAACCGATGACGGAACCGGAGAAGGAGGAAACAGATGAAGAATAAGTTTTGGAACGTCAAGGCCGAGGGGAAACGGGCGCAGCTCGATCTTTTCGGCTATGTCGGCGGGTCGAAGGACGATCCGTGGGGGAAGGGCTTCAACGAGGCTGAATTCCTCGCGGACTTCCGAAAAATCCCGTCCGATAGCCCTCTTGATATTTCGATCAATTCGTTCGGCGGGGCCGTCTATACGGGCTTGTCCATTTATTCGCTTCTAAAGGCGCATAAGGGACAGATTACCTTCCGAATTGACGGCGCTGCCATGAGTGCTGCGACGATCATCACGAGCGTGCCTGGCGCGAAAGTCGTCATGCCGAGGGGCTCAATGATGATGATCCACAAGGTCAGCTCTGGCGTCTGGGGGAACACGGACGACATGAGAAAGGCGGCGGACGACATGGAGAAGCTTGAGGACAACCTCATTGACATCTATGTCGAAAAGACCGGTCGCACGGTTGCCGAGATCAAGGAAAAGGTCAACGCCGAGTCCTATTTCACAGCAGAAGAGGCTGTGGAGTTCGGTCTGGCTGATGAGATTGATGAAACGACGGAGGTCAAGAACACGGCTTCTGGCGGTTTCGTCATGTTAAACGGCCTGAAGGTAGATTCGCGTTTCTTTGCGAATGCGCCGAAGGGCTTCATTCACGCGGAACAGCCCAAGGCATCCGCAGTTCAAAAGGAGGTTCACAAGATGAATCTGGAAACGTTGAAAGCGGAACATCCTGACTTGGTGCAGGCGATCCGCGAAGAAGCTATTGCCGAAGGCGCTACGAATGAACGCGCACGCATCCAGGCGATCGAAGACATCGCTGTCGCAGGTCATGAAGACCTTGTGAACGCAGCGAAGTTTGACGGCAAGACGACCGCAGAAGCGCTTGCAGTTCAGATCCTGAAGGCCGACAAGGCTCGCGGCGCACAGATGCTCAAGGATCGCAAGAGCGACGCGAAGGCTCTTGAGGGTATCGAATCGGAAGGCAATGAAGGCCTTGATCCGAAGGCAGAAGCGAAGGCAAAGCTGGACGCCGAAATGAAGGCGGCCATTGAAGCAGGTGCGCGCGCCTTCGCTCGCAAGTAAAGGAGGAAGAAGAAATGGCAATGCAAGAAACTCATACGACGACTGTCGACAATCTTTTCGCTGCGTCGCAGATCATGCCGGTTGTTGCTGACAGCATGATGGTCAAGACTAGCCAGGGCGTGCTCAAGCGCGGCGCTCTACTTGATAAGGACGGCACGCTCTGCAAGGTTGACTCTGGGAAGACGACGATTTCTGCAGTGTATGCAGTCCTTGCCGAGGACGTGGATACGGCTTCCGGCGACAAGGTCGCTGCCGTGTATCTCACCGGCGAATTCAACGAAGATGCTCTTTCTTTTAACGCTGAGAACAGCGCTGCCGTTGCGGACTTCAAGCCGTCTGCTCGTCAGGTCAGCATCTTCTTCAAGCCGAGCATCTAAATCTCAGGAGGGACTACAACAATGGCAATTGATATGTTTACTACTCGCACGATGCTCGCGATGGTCGAAGAAGGCCAAAAGAGCAATTCCACCTGGTTGCGCGATCGCTACTTTACGAATCGCCCGACCTTCCACACCCAGAAGATCGACTTCGACATCATCGGTCGCGGCGGTCGCAAGATTGCGCCCTTCGTCAACCCGAAGGTTGGCGGTGTCGTGCTGACGCGCGAAGGCTTCCGCACGGAAAGTTACGAAGCGCCGGAAGTTTCTCCGATGCGCGTGACGACGGCAGAAGACATGCTGAAGCGCCTGCCTGGCGAAACGATCTACTCCGCAAAGAGCCCGACGCAGCGTGCTGCCGAAATCCTCGGCAAGGACTTGTCCGACCTCGACGACATCATCACGCGTCGTGAAGAGGTCATGTGCGCCGAGGCTCTTTTCCAGGGCAAGGTGACGGTCAAGGGCGAAGGCTACGATGAAGTTCTGAACTACTGGGCTCACCTGGAGACGAAGGAGCAGCCGAAGACTACTTTGGGCACGAAGTGGGACGCTGCTGACGCCGCCCAGATCATGGGCGATCTTCGTACGCTTCGTCGCACGATGATTCAGTCCGGCGGCTTTACGCCGCACGAGCTGATCTGCGGCTCGAAGGTGCTTGATACGATCCTCGATAAGCTCACGACTGCCAATCAGCTCGATACGCGTCGCGTCGACATGGGCGCGATTGATCCGCAGCACTTGCCGAATGGCGTGACGTACTGGGGCTATCTCAAGGACTCCGGTCTTGACATCTACTCTTATGACGAGTGGTACACGGATGACGCCGGCAAGGAACAGCCGATGGTTCCCGAAAAACTCTGCATGCTCGCAAGCCCGAACGCGAAGACGATGCTTGCTTACGGCCTGGTTTCCTTGACCGGTGATGATGCGGTCAAGTTCTACGAAGGCGCTCGTGTCCCTGATTCTTGGGTTCAGCGCGCCAACCCGTCTGGTCGTATTGTGCAGATCAAGAGCCGTCCGCTGCCGATCATTCAGCAGATTCACGGCTTCCACGTCATCGAAGCTCTCGCTTAAGAGCGACAAAAACCGAATTAGGGCAGGCAATACGACCTGCCCTTTTTCGTAGGAGGGACAGAAATGAAAGTTGTTCTTTTAGAAAACCTTCTCATTTCCGGCAAACGCTACACGGCAGGTGAGGAGATCGAGGTTGACGATACGGTCGGCCTTCAGCTTCTCAAGGAAAATCTGGCGCTTGTCGGCGTGAATGAGGTCGAGGACGACCCTGTCGAAGAAGCTCCATTGCCGACGCCGGAAGCTGCTTTTGCTCCGATTCCCGAAGCAGAAGATGAGCCAGAAGTTGAAGTCAAGCAACCTGTCAAGCGTCGCACGACGAAGAAGGTGGCGGGATGAGTGCCTTCAAGGATTTCGTTGCTGCTGACGTGCAGAACGTCTTCATCAACCTCGACGAGTTTTCCGAGGAGCACGAAATCGGCCATGAGGTTGTGCCGTGCATTCTCGACAAGATCATCACGCAGGCGAACGGCGACGATTCATACCTTGGCGTTTTTGTCAACCAACTGACGATATACGTCGAAGTCGGCGTGATTGAAACGCCGGTCGAGGGCGAGCTTCTCAACATCGACGGCGCGCTTCATCTTGTCAAGTCTGTCAGCAATGAGGGCGGCGTGCTTGTCATTGTGACGGAGGGGAATGAGCAATGAGTAAACCGCTAGAGGTAATCGTTTCCGACGGGCAGGGGCGGAACAAGAACGCTCTTGAGAAGGCGGCCAAGTTGCTCTCGGAAGTTCCGAACGGATACGAGGCAGCCGTCAGTCGTTCGATGAATCGTGCGGCCACTGCCGGACGCTCTGCTGCGGTCTCAACAATCCGGCAGGAGTACACGATCAAGGCTTCAACGGTTCGCCGTAACTTCACCATCCATAAGGCGACGCGCTCAGACCTTGAAGCGCTGGTCACGAGTAAGGGGCCTCGCATCCCGTTGGTGAATTACAAGACTCGTCCGAAAACTGACACGACCGGCAATGCACGAAAGCCGGTGCGCGTCGCCGTCAAGGCACGGGGAGGCTTGAAGCCTTTGGGTAAGTCGTTCGTCTACCGGGGAAAGATTCTTCAGCGTTTGGATACGAGTTCGCTTCCTGTGCAGGAGGTCTACGGTCCAGCCATTCCGGTGCTGTCTGGGAATAACGAGGTCGTAGACAACGTCGAAAAGACGATGCAGGAGACCTTCCTCAAGCGCCTGGATCACGAAACCGGCTATCTCCTCGGCGGTGGGAAAACCAACAAATACACCAAACACAAGGGGTGATTCGTATGGTCGAAAACGAGCTGACCCGCGCACTTCGCGGGCTGTGTGCCGAAGCCGTGAAGAACTTCGCCTTGCCGACGAAGTCAGAACGCGGACAAGAGAAAGAGGAGCTTCGTGCTCCTCAAATCATAAATGGCTACCTACCGCCGAAGCGGTCAGGGCAGAAGGACGATTTTCCGTTCGTTCTCGTGCGGGCCGATGAGGGTACGACCGACCAGGACTCCACAGAAGTGCAGGTGTCGATCATAGTCGGGACTTACTCAGAAGAGTACGACGGGCACGAATACTGCCTGAACATCATGGCCCGCATTCGCACGGCGCTGTGTTCCTTGCCTGGGATGGTTCTTGCTAATCGGTATCGGCTTAAGCATCCGATCAAATGGAGCACCTATGCAGAGCAGCCCTATCCGTTTTGGCAGCTCGACATGCAGACGGCGTGGGACATCCGCACGCCGCAGCCAATTGATAAGGAGGAGGACTTCTGATGACTATGAAGAAACCCACAACTAAAAAGGCGCAAACCACCAAGGGAGAAGCTGTTGTCTATATCGGTCCGACCCTTGGAGGTGGTGCACTGATGCGCAATGCGGTGTTCCGTGCAGGGGAGTTTCCTCCGCACATCGTATCGATGCGCGAAAAGAGTGAGGCCCTGCGCGGTCTCTTTGTCCCGGTGTCTGAACTGGCGACAGCGCGAAAGCGCATCGGCGTGAAGGGCGACATCCTGCACGCCTATGTGCGTCAACTCAAAAATGAACTCTAGGGAGGTCATCAAATGGCATACAACCACGGGGTAAAAATCTCCGAAGTGCCGACTTCTATCCTGCCGCCGGTGCAGGTTGAGGCGGCTATTCCTTTCATTGTCGGGACTGCTCCGGTCAATATGACCGATCCGACCAACGTCAATAAGCCCGTTCTCTGCTACTCGTATGACGAGGCTGTCGCTGCTTTTGGCTACGTGCCGCCGGTCGAGGACAGCGCGAGCGGTCTGAAAAAGTACGACTTCACACTGAGTGAGGCGATTTATTCGCAGTTCGCTCTCTTTGGCGTCGCACCGATCATCGTTGTTAACGTGCTTGATCCTACGAAGCACAAGAAGACGGCGACGGCAAAGACGGTGACGCTTGACTCTAAGACGGGCTCTGCAACAATTGCCGAGCCAGGCATCATCTTGTCGACTCTCAAACTTTCTCAGGAAGTTACGACCTATCAGGAAGGGACGGATTTCGTCGCGACCTTCAATGATGAGGGGCACCTTGTCATCACGTCGAAGAAGGACGAGGATAACTTCAAGGTGCCTGTTGGCACGTCTCTGACTTTGGCGGTTGAGAAGCTCGATCCGTCTGCTGTGACGAAGTCGGAAATCATCGGCGGCGTTTCCGTTGAAGGTGCAAAGAGCGGTCTTGAACTTGTCAGCGAGTGCTTCCCGCGCTTCCGTCTTGTCCCGGGGCAGATCGTTGCTCCGAAGTATTCGAGCGATCCTGAAGTCGCGGCTGTGATGGCGGCCAAGGCTGTCAACATCAACGAGCATTTCCGTGCGATCGCTCTGATTGACGTGCCGACCGACACCGTCGATTCCTACTCGAAGGTCGCTGAATGGAAGAACAACAATAACGTCGTCGATGAGGCGCAAGTCGCATGTTGGCCGATGCTTGCCCTTTCTGGCACGGCGTACCACATGAGTACTCAGCTCATGGGCCTTATCGGCAAGGTGGACGGTGACAACGACAGCACGCCGTATGTCAGCCCGTCGAACAATAACTTCCAGATGACTTCCACGGTCCTGGCGAACGGCAAGGAAGTCTGGCTCGGGCCTGAAAACGGCGCGTATCTGAACGGCCAGGGCGTCGTGACGGCGCTCAATTTCATCGGCGGCTGGGTGTGTTGGGGCAACCGTATGGCCTGCTACCCGGGCAACACGGACGTGAAGGATTCCTTCATTCCGGTTCGACGCATGTTCAACTGGGTCGGCAACACGTTTGTGCAGACCTTCTGGCAGCGCGTTGATGCGCCCCTGAATCGTCGTCAAGTTGACACGATTGTTGACAGCGCGAACATTTGGCTCAACGGGCTTGCGGCTCGCCAGTACATCCTAGGCGGTCGCGTGGAGTTCCTTGAGAGCGAAAACCCGACGACGGACCTGATGGACGGCATCGCACGCTTCCATGTGTACGTGACGCCGCCGTCTCCGAATCGCGAGATCGATTTCATCCTTGAATACGACGCGAGCTATCTCTCGACGCTGTTTGAATAAAAGGAGGCTTGAATTATGGCAACTGGAAACAAGGTGCCCGAGCGCCTGATTAACTTCCGCGTTTACAACGACGGAAACGACTTGCTCGGCGTCGCGAATGTGGACCTCCCGTCCATCGAAGCGATGAGTGACACGGTCAGTGGAGCCGGCATTGCTGGCGAAGTTGAAAGCCCGATTCTCGGCCACTTCGGCTCGATGACTGCGACCTTCACCTGGCGCACCATCACGCCGGAGCTTGCAAAGCTCGCAAACCAAAAGGCGCATGCGCTTGATTTGCGCGGATCGCAGCAGGTCTACGACGCAGCGCTCGGCGAATATTCTTCCGTTCCTGTGCGTGTTTCTCTGCGTGCGACGCCGAAGAGCATTTCCCTCGGATCGTTTGAGGTCGGTTCCACGACGGACAGCGAAACCGAGTTTGAGGTCATTTACATGAAGGTCCTTGTGAATGGCAAGGAACTCATCGAAATCGACAAGTACAACTTCATCGCCAAGTTCGACGGCGAAGACAAGCTCGCAAGTGTTCGAAAGGACCTGGGCTTGGCGTAAAGCACAACGCCGGGGGCGGCATGAGCCGTGCCCCGGCAATCCCAACATAAAGGAGTGAATCTCATGAAGTACATCCTCTCGAAGGAATACGAGTTCGAAGGCCAGAAGTACACTGAAATCGAGATCGATCTCGACGTGCTCACCGGCAAGGACGTGTCTGCCGCAAAGCGCGAGTGGACCCGCGCAGGGAACTTCTCGCCGCTGATGGCGTCCGACACGGACTTCTGCGTCTACCTTTCCGCGAAGGCTGCAAAGCAGCCGATTGAATTCATGGAAGGCTTGCCGGCGAAGGACTACTGCGCGATCGGGCAGGAGGTCGCGAATTTTTTGCTGGGGTGATCGGCTTTGCAGAACGGTCTGATCCTGACGACGAGGTCAAGTCTGCGGCGGTATCCATTGCGCGCGTCATGAAAGGCGGTGCGCTTGAGTGGATGCAAGAGCCGTTGATTGAGCTCGCATCATGGAACAGGACGATCACAAAGCAGCTCGAAGCGGAAGCTCGGGCGGCGAAGAAAAAATAAGGCGGGAAACCGCCTTTTTTCGTAAGGAGGTGACCTCATGTCGAAGGTTTACGACATCGCCTTCAAGATCGCGGGGAAGCTTTCCGGAGACTTCGCGAGCACATTTAAGAAAGGGCAAGAGACCGTCGCCCGCATGGGTGATTCACTCGCTACGCTGAACGCGAAAGCCGCAAAGATGGACGGTCTCGTAAAGGCACGCAAGGCTGTTGGCGAAAGCTCACGAGAGTACATCCGTGCGAAAGAAAAGGTCGCAGCACTCGGGAGAGCAATGAGCGCGACCAGGGAGCCGTCCGCCCAGATGGTCTCCGAATTCAACAAGGCTAAATCCGCCCTTGAAAAGTCGAAGGCGGCTCTTGAGCGGAATCGATCCGCTCTGCGCGAACTTGACGGTCAGATGGGAACAACCGGCACGCACCTGAGGACGCTTATCGAACGACAGAATGCGCTCGCTCAGTCAGCCGACAGGGCTCGTGCGGCACAGCAAAAGCTCGCGAAGATCAACGAGCGTTTGAGCAAGGCTCAGGGCGTTCAGGATAAGGCCAGAGAAATGCGGTCTTCGAGCGCGGGCGCTCTAATGGGCATTGGCGCTACGGTTGCCGCAACAGCTGGTGCTCCAGTCAAGCAGGCGATGAGCTTTGAAGACCAACAGGCTGAACTTCGCAAGTTCTCGGACGACTACAAGCAAGTCTTTGATGGCATCCAGAAGCTCTCGCTCCAATACGCGAAGAGCACTGAGGACATGACAGCGATGGCGGCGAACGCCTTCCAGTCCGGTATCGCAAAGACGGCTGACGAGGCTCTGAAGCTCGTTGAGATTCAGAACCAAATGGCCATCGCCTTCGATATGACGGGGGATGAGGTCGGTGCTGCATACGCGGACATCCAGTCCAAGATGGGCATCAACATCGAGCAGAGCAAGGCAATGTTCGACATCGTCAACCAGATCGGCAATACCACGAGCGCGTCGGCAAAGGACGTCGTCGAGGTGCTTGCTCGATCCGGTGGTGCCCTCAAGGGCTTGACCGCGATGAACGAGAAGCAGATTGCTGCATTGGCCGGGTCTTTCCGATCCGCGTCTGTGTCGTCAGAAGTCGCTTCGACCTCGATGATGTCATTCATCAACGCTTTGTCGTCCGGTGAAGGCGCCACGAAGGGACAGAAGAAAGCCATGGAAGAGCTCGGCATCGACGCAGGCAAGATGGCGCACATGATGACGTCGAACTCTGAAAACGCTCAAAAGGCGATTCAGGACGTTTTCAAGCGCATCAACGGCTTGCGAGAAGACCAGAAGTCCTCGATCATTGGCGCTCTATTCGGTAACGAAGCGGGCGTGAAGTCTGCGGTGGCAACGCTTGCCAAGCAGGGCGACCTGCTTGCAGGAAACTTTGCGATGATTTCCGATCCGGCTCAGTATGCCGGTTCGATGCTGAAGGAATTCCAGTCCAGGGCTGACACGACCTCGAATTCCCTGCAGATTGCAGGTAACGCGGTCAAGCTAGTCGCCGGCGGGATCGGGACGGCTCTTCTTCCAGCTGTTCGAAAGTCGGCGGAAGCCTTCGTGAAAAATAGCGAGAGCGTCATCAAGTGGGTGAGTGAAAATCAGTCGCTAATTCTGACGGCCATGAAGGTCGGTGGCGCGATCCTCGGCTCTGTGGCTGCCTTTCATGCGTTACGCCTTGTCTTCGCGCTTTTGGCGAGCCCCGTCATCTCAATGTACAAGGGCTTCCTGAACATCCAGAAGGCCATCACCTTGATGCGAAACAGCACGGTGCTCGCGACAGCGGCCTCGAAGGCGCAGGCCATTGCGCTCGGCGCGTGGAAACTCGTCGTCACGGCTGCGACCACGGCTGCGAAGTTGATGCGCGGTGCGATGGTCTTGCTGACTGGGGCCATGCGGGCGAACCCGGTCGGGATCGTCATCACGGCTTTCACGTTGCTCGTCGGCGCAGGGCTCGCGGTCTACAAGAATTGGGACACCATCAAAGCGAAGGCGGTTGAGCTCTGGAGCGCGTTCTCGTCGAACTTTCCGAACATCGCTTCGGTCGTGAAGGCGAACTTTGCGATCGTTGCCGACATTGCGAAGAACGTCTGGGGCGTCTTCTCGAACCTCATTGGGTTTGTGAAGAACGTTTTCACCGGGCAGTGGTCTGCCGCATGGGAGAACGTGAAGGGCATCTTCTCGAATGCTTTCAAGGCCCTTGTTGGACTCGCAAAGGCGCCGATCAACAACGTCATCAACCTTGTGAACGGCGCGATTGGAGCCATCAACGGCATCAGCGTGGACATTCCTGACTGGGTGCCGAAGTTCGGTGGGCAGACCTTCGGCGTCAACCTGCCGAAGATTCCACAGCTTGCCGAGGGCGGCATTGCGACGCGCTCGACGCTCGCGAACATCGGCGAAGGCGGAGAACCCGAGGCGGTCATTCCACTCTCGAAACTCTCCTCGATGCTCGGTGCGGGCGTTGGGGCAGGTGGCGGCATCACCGTCAATTTCGCTCCCGTCATCAACGTGTCGGGCGGCTCTGGCGACGCTTATGAAGGCGTGAAGCGCGGCCTTGATGAAGGTCGCCGACAGCTTGAAAAGGACCTGCGCCGTCTTTGGGCGGATCAGCAGCGTCTATCTTTTGCTTAAAGGAGGCGGCAACGTGAAAACGTATGAGACCCGCGCGATGGACACCTGGGACATCATCGCCAAACGAGTCTATGGCTCCGAAGCGTTGATGGATCAGTTGATCCGCGCAAACCTACAGCACCGGAAGACGGCGTTCTTCAGTGCGGGCGTCGTGCTCAATGTGCCGGACATTGACACTGACTCGATGGAGTTTGCTGAGAACCTGCCGCCTTGGAAACGTCAGGAGGGGACGCGATGAGCGGACCTATCCAGACCTATTTGAGGCTCCTCTTCACCGAAGCCAGCAAGTCGGTGTCGGAGGACATTCTGCCGGATCTGCTCTCTTTCACGTACGACGACAAAGAGACAAATGAGGCTGACGAAATCAGCATCACTTTGAAGGACCCGACGGGAAAGTGGGCGAGCAAGTGGAAGCCGGACGGCGGTGAAGTCGTCCGAGCTTACATCGCATCCGGGACGGTTGATGGGAAGAAAGGGCGCGAGCTTTTCTGCGGAAAGTTCTTCGTCGATTCGCTCCGCACCAGTGGCTCGCCTCGTGTCTTCGAGATGCGCGCAGTGTCGATCCCGATGAACACGCCGATCCGACGCAAGATGATCACGAAGGCTTGGGAGAAAAAGACGCTCAAGGGCATCGCTCAGGAGATCGCGGCGGCCGCGAAAGTCAAGCTCCTCTTTGATTCTAAGGAGAACCCGAGCTACGACCGACAAGATCAGAAGGCTGAAAGCAACTTGAAGTTCCTCTCGCGCCTATGTGAAGACGCCGGGCTTTCGATCAAGGTGACAGATTCGCAGATCGTGATCTTCGACCAGGCGTCATACGAGAAGAAAAAGCCCGTCAAAACGCTCACGCTTGGCGTTTCGGACATTCTCTCGTGGGACTTCGAGTCGCAACAGTCTGAGACGTACAAGAGCTGCACGATCTCGTACAGAAACCCGAAGGAAAAGAAAAAATCCTCGGCTGGCGGCTACACGTCGGACGAGTACGACATCGATGCTGTGCCTGGCAAAAAGAACCCGGCCGTCATGACCTACACCTATGTAGATCCTGACGTCGAGGACAACGGGCAGGAATACCAGATCAAGAAGCGTGCGACATCAATCAACGAGGCGATGCGAATCGCGAAGGCCACGCTGCGCAAGCTCAATCTTCGGAAGATGACAGGCAGCCTTTCTCTTGTCGGTGACACGTCCCTTGTGGCGGGTGTCGTCATCAAGCTCAAGGGATTCGGAAGTTTCGACGGCGGTTTCATAATCGAGAGCGCTTCGCACAGCGTCAGCACTAGCGGCTACGTGACGAGCCTTTCGGTTCGCCGCGTCAACAACAACTACTGAGGAGGTGCGGCATGAACCTATTTGACATGCCAGAGGGGGTGCCGAGCCTCATCAAGATTGGTGAAATCTCGAGCATCGACCCTGCGAAATGCACAGCCCGCGTGGTCTTCGACGACGAGGATAGCATCGTGAGCTTCGACCTCCCCGTTCTTCAGCGCAACTCGCTCAAGAATCACGACTACGCCATGCCCGACGTCGGCGAGGACGCCATCGTGCTCTTCTTCGGCGAGGGGCAGGAAGACGGCGTCATTCTCGGTTCGATCTACGCGGGAGAGGTGACGCCTCCGGAATCGACGGAAAACCGCCGCACGGTAGTTTTCGACGACGACACGCGCGTTTGCTACGACCGAGCGGAGCACAAGCTCACCGTCACGATTGAAGGCACGGAGGTTGTGTTCAATAGACAGGATGGCTCTATCACGGTGCCGAATGCGGTGACGATCAATTGCACGACCGCGACGGTCAACGCCTCGTCGGGCATAACGCTTGACACGCCGAAGACGGACGTTACCGGTGTTCTGAATGTCGCCGGTCTCATCACCGGAAAGGGCGGACTCGCCGTCAGCGGAGGTGGAGGTGCTGCGGTGACGGTCACAGGGAACATGAAGCTGCAGGGCCAGATCGAAGCTTCGAGCGACGTGACGGCGGGCGGCATCAGCCTCATGAAGCACAAACATCAAGAACAAGGCGACGGCGCTCCGACGAGTCCGCCGCTGTAAGGAGGCGAGGAGAAAATGGGCCTGGGATTTTCGGCAGTTGGTCTTTTCGGCAAACTGCCTTTTCTCTGCAGTAGTGCAGTGACATTCACCTTCAAGGACCTGTCAGTTTCACGCTCGGTTCGATGGGCGACGCACGAAGTGATAGGCAAGAAACCCGTTCTTGAATACATCGGTCCAGGACTCACAGAGGTCAGCTTCAACATTCAGCTGAACTCGATGCTCGGGACCCCGCCTTTGGCAGCGCTCATTCAGCTCAAGAAAATGCTCGAGAAGAAACAGGCTGAGCGTTTGCTCATCGGTCCAGATTATCTCGGAAAGTTCGTAATCGAATCAATCGGTGAAGAGCGCAAGTATCACAACAACCTTGGCATCTGCGTCTCTGCAGAGGTCAGCATCACCTTGAAGGAGGCGGCGTAATGGCTCAGTACACAGTGACGCTATCAAGTCAAGTCGACTTCGCGCCGTCTGACGAGGTGCGAGAGATTCTGCAGAACGTGCGGACGATCCTCAGCACGCGTAAGGGCTCCGTTCCTCTGGACCGAGACTTCGGGCTGACGTGGGCGCATATCGACAAACCAATGCCGGTAGCAAAGATGCTGATGCGGTCTGAGGTGATTGACGCGATTGAGGAGTACGAGCCAAGAGCAACGGTCGTGTCTGTCGACTTTGACGAGGACACTGCGAGCGCAATGGACGGTATTTTGAAACCGCGCGTTGTTGTGCAAATCGGAGAGGAGGAATAAGACATGGCTGAAACAATTCCCCGTTGGCACTTGCCGGCGGTTGAATTCCTTGAAACGGACGCCGAGACCATCAAGGCCGAGATTATCACTGGGTACGAACAAGCAAGTGGGCGAACCCTCGCGGCGGGCGACCCCGTACGACTCTACCTTTTGAGCCTTGCTGCCGTCATCATTCAACAGCGCACGGCTGTGAATCTGGCGGCGCAGCAGAACCTGCTTTCATATGCTCAGGACGGCTACCTCGATGCACTCGGCACGCTTTTGAGCGTTACGCGTCTTTCTGAAAGCAAGGCCGTCACGACGATCAAATTCACGCTTTCGCAGGCTCTGGCGACGGTCTACACGATCCCTGCAGGAACTGAGGTGACGAACGGTGTTGTGACATTCGCGACGGACCATGAACTCAATATTGAGAAAGGTAAGCTCGAAGGGAGCGTCACGGCATCCTGCACCGTTGCAGGGACGGTCGGCAACGACTACCTTGCCGGTCAGGTCAACACCATCGTCAAGCCAATGACGTTCGTAGCGAAAGCCGAGAACACAACCATCACGACAGGCGGCTCTGAAGCGGAAAGTGACGAGTCCCTTGCCGAGCGCATTCGACTCGCACCGAACGGCTTCTCTGTTGCGGGGCCTGAGAAGGCGTACGTTTATCACGCGAAGAGCGTGTCGAGCTCCGTGCTTGACGTTTCCGTTACCTCCCCGACACCGGGCGAGGTCGATGTCTATGTGCTTCTTGCGGGCGGCGAATTGCCTTCCAAAGAAACGCTTGAGCAGATCGATGCGTACTTGAGTGATGAAACGCGTCGACCTCTCACGGACTTCGTTCAGGTGCTTGCGCCGAAGGCCGTGAATTACGAGCTCGAGATTCACTACTGGATCAGTCGCGAGGACAGTTCGCGCGCCGAGCAGATCAAATCTGATGTCGAAAGGGCGGTCGAAAAATACCGCGTGTGGCAGCAAGGAAAAATCGGTCGCGACATTCTCCCTGCAAGGCTCATTCAGTACGTCATGCAGGCGGGAGCTTCGCGCATCGACAACCCGACGATGAAGCCAGTTGACTTCCAGAAGCTCGAAAGCGACCAGGTCGCCCAATGCACTGGCGTGAAGATCGTTTACGAGGGCTACAAGGATGAGTAAGGGGCTCGCGGACGTAAGGCTGAGCGACTTACTTCCGGACTCAATTGCTCAAGACGACAACGTCAAGCACAGCGCGACGGCGCTTGACAAGCAGTTGCTCGATATGACGGCGGCGGTTGATCTTCCGTCGATCTACGTCAGCATTGACAAACTCACGAGCACGCAGCTCGACCATGTCGCCTACGGGTGGGATGCGAGCGTCTGGCGCGATTCGTGGCCCGTTGCTTTGAAGCGCAGCGTCTTGAAAAACGTTGTGCGCGAAAAGCGCAAGAAAGGCACGCTTCGTGCTGTCAAGGATGCCGTTTCTTCGATCGGTTCGGCTGCGACCATCAAAGAGTGGTGGCAGCAGGAGCCGAAGGGAACTCCGCACACTTTCGAGATTCAGGCGACGCTTGGAAACATCGACGGCACGCTTGATGCCGAAATGCAGGAGGACCTTTTCGCGCTCGTCGACGACGCGAAACCGGTCCGTTCGCACTACACATTCGTACTCGTTCGTCAGCTGGATGGCGGGCTCGGGATCGACGGCTATCTGCGCCCGGTAGCTTACGCGCGTATTCGCTCTGAAGAAATTGTCAGCCGTGACATCGATGCGGCAGTCGGCATTTTCGTCGGGGCACGACCTATCGCGATGCGCTCGCTCGTCGGGCTTGCAAAATAAGGAGGGATTCCTATGGACATCGTTTTGACGACGGCAGGTATTCAGGCCGTCATCAACGCAAAAGAGACCGGGACGAACGCCGTCACGATTTCGGAAATCGGCGTCGGCACCGGCAAATACACTCCAACCAAGGAGCAGACACAACTACAAGCTCAAGTCAAGCGCATGCCGATCCTCGAAGGTGGGCAAGCAGGCGACAACGCGATTCACGTCGCGTGCAAGGATGACGGCCCGGGCTCGTATGAAGTGTTCGAGTTCGGGCTTTTCCTTTCTGATGGGACGCTTTTCGCGGTCTACTCGCAGAACGTACCGATCATTGAGAAGCAGGAGAAGAGCAATCTTCTGCTTGCTATCGACATGAAGCTCGAAGGCGTGAATGCCGGGAACATAACTTTCGGCGACGTGTCTTTCTCTTTCACTGCTGCAACAACTACGAATGCGGGGATTGTTGAGCTTGCTACTGACGAAGAAACGCAGGCCGGAACCGATTCGCAGCGAGCTGTGACGCCCGCCGGTCTGAAGAGCTTGACTTCTACCGCAGACCGTGCGGGTCTCATCCGCACAGCATCGGAAGCCGAAGCAAAGGCGGGAACGGAAGGCGCGGCTGCTCTCACGCCTGCGACCATGAAAGGCGCGGCTGCTTCCGAAGCGGAAACGATTGAAGGGAAGTCCGGGACGCTCTATGTGACGCCTCTCGGCCTTCGAGGCTTGAAAGCTACGACTGGACGAAACGGGCTTGTCGAACTGGCGACCGAAGCAGAGGCAAAAGCGGGGACGGACAAAGAACGCGCTGTGACGCCTGCGGGTTTGAAGGCTGTTGTCGATGAGGCAACACCGGACGCAAGTGAAGCCGCCAAGGGGCTGATACAGATCGCTTCTTCGGTTGAAGCTACGACAGGAACAGACGCTCTGAAAGCAATGACGCCCGCAACTGGAAAGGCTGCACTCGATGCGCGAATTGCGACAGTTGAGGAAGCGAAAGTTGGCACGTCGACGACGAAGCTCATCACGCCTGCAACGCTGAAGGCCGTTGTGGATGCAGCTGTGGCGGCGGCTCTTGCGAAACAAGGAGGTGCCAAATAATGGCCAATACGATTCTGATCACAGATGCCGGCTTGGCCGAAGTAGTCAACGCGGAGCAGTCTGGAACCGCGCCCGTCGTCATTACAGAGGTGGGCTACGGCACGGGGCAATACACGCCGACTGGTGATATGACGGCTCTGAAGGAAGAGTTCAAGCGTCTGACGACCATCGCAGGCGGTGCGGTTGGAGACAACGTCATCCACCTTGCGGCCCGCGATGATTCGGCCGAGGCCTACACGGTCTACGAGGTCGGCCTCTACACGGCGAGCGGAACCCTTTTCGCGGTTTGCTCTCAGACAGTTCCGATCATCCAGAAGGCTTCGCAGTCGCAGGCTCTGCTCGCGATTGACCTTGCTGTGACGGACTTCTCTGCAGATTCGATCGCGTTCGGAGATACGAACTTCCTGAACCCGCCGGCGACGACCACGACTCTCGGTGTCGTTGAACTTGCGACGAATGAAGAAACGATTGCAGGAACAGATGGGACGCGTGCTGTCACTCCGAAGAGCCTCAGCGCACGGACATCGACGGAAAGCCGCACCGGTTTGATCCGCATCGCGGTGCCTGCGGAAGTGCTTGCTGGCAAGGAAAACACAAAGGCAGTGACGCCGTTTGGCTTGCTTTCTGCCTTCTTGAAGAATCACGGCGACAGCGGCTTTCAGAAGTTGCCGAACGGTTTGATCGTGCAGTGGGGAAAAGCCTCGATTGCATCCGATGGCTCGACCGTTGTTGCCTTCCCAGTTGCTTTCCCGACGAGCGCCGTTTTCGCGAACGCGACGCCTACTGGTGAGGTTGCTGCGGACTTCGTTGCCACTGGTTTGACGAAGGGGAACACGACCTTCAAGCACAACGCAAACGGAAAGGTCCAGGCGCTCTGGATGGCGCTCGGATTCTGAAAGGAGAGGACAGGATGGCTTACTACTACAGCGCGTCTCAACGCGCGTTTTACTGCACAGAGATCGTGTCTGTGGACGTTATGCCCGCAGACAAGGTGGCAGTCGCGGACGAGGCATACAAGAGCCTCATGGCCGCCCAGAATGCGGGGAAGTTGATCCGTCCAGGTGCGGGCGGAGCTCCTGAAGCCGTCGACCAGACGGGCGCTGCCGCAACTGGCATCGTCCACGAGCTGACGGCTGCAACTGCTGACAAGCTGGGCCACATCAAGATCGGCAAGAACGTCGATGTTGCAGCAGACGGAACGATCTCGGTCAATCTCTCGAAGGACGTTGGCGATCAAAGGGATCGTGCTCCTGAAAAGCCTGACTATGGCTTGAGTTGAAGGAGGTGAGGGAATGGCTGCTGTTCACAACTTTTCTCTCGATCAAGGTTCGGACAAGGTTGTCTATTTCGTCTTGCGAGATAAGAGTGGACCGATTGATTTGAGTGGGTACTCGGCTGCCATGCAGGTGCGCCGGTACGCATTCAGCGAGGCGGCTATTGACACGCTGACAACGTGTAATGGTCGCCTTCTTATTGATAGCCCTGCCGGGAAAATCACAGCGAAGTTCAATCACGAAAACACCGAGCAATATCCGGGCGATTCGGTGCTTTATGACATTGAGCTTGAGTCTCCGGACGGTGCAATCACAAGGATTCTTGAAGGAAAAATCAAAGTTTCTCCGGAGGTGACCCGTGTCAGATGCAAGCCTAAGGCGTGAGAAGTTTCGCAGAAAAATTGCTTTAACTGAAGAAATCTACATCGAAGGTCAATGTAGCGATATTGCTCCAAAGGTCGTCACGGTAGAGGTTCCTGGCATCCAGGGACCTCCGGGCAAGGATGGGGCAGACGGAAAACCCGGAGAACCTGGTAAACCAGGCGAAGGGGCTCACGTCGAAAGCATTGACAACTCTTTCATTGACAATCTTTTTTAATCGTAAAAGGAGTGAGAAAAATGAGTGAATTGAATGCATTTTTAG